>ERZ1643249.1402-NODE-1402-length-24411-cov-14.557809_pt1 | contig 24411 bp, 37 predicted proteins | sample MGYA00579263_ERZ1643249 | MGnify/ENA primary metagenome ERZ1643249 (study PRJEB29033, sample SAMEA4952264) | chicken gut metagenome | biome: Broiler Chicken; feature: Gastrointestinal Tract; material: Caecum | place: Ireland | collected 2018 | study: Broiler... | reverse complement strand
TCGCGGCGGTGGTAGGCGTGGGGATGAATATCTGGCTCAATATGGGCTTTACCCCACAGGTGTTGGTGGGCGGCCTGGTATCCGGCCTTGCCAGCACCGGCATGTATGAACTGTTTAACCAATTTGTAAAGAAAAACAGCAAGGAAGAAAAGTAAATAAAACCAACAAAACACCGGCAGGGTTTAACCTTGCCGGTGTTTTGTTGTATATCCAAACAATGCTCCGATTATAAAGTAGTTCGGATAATACTCCAATGGTGATAGTATATCGCTCAAATCCGAACATTTCCCCACCGGGATTTTAAACGTGCTTGTTTTGGTTGACGTGAGATTATAGACAGACGTTATTTTAAACCAGCCGTCCGGCTCATCCCACACGGTAACGGAATTGACAAGCAGGTCAATAATGTGTCTGCGGAAATCCTCATCGTCAATATCGCCGTCACGGAATTGGGATAACCACCATACAATATGGTCTTTTTCTAAAATAATAATATTGCCTTTTTCATTTTCAAGCCGCGTTTCAGCGGCTTTTTTTTGATCTTCAAGTTCCGTCAATCTGGTTGTGATTGATTCGGATTCTGCGCCTTTTTCGATCATTTTTATAATATTGGCAATTCTGCGTTCGATATCTTGAATTTCTTTCTTGATAGCAGGAATAAGGGTTTTCTTTTTAATATCAAGTTTATTCTGTCTAATGGCGCAATCTGCAAGTTCTTCTATTGTTTCAGGCGTGAGGAGCTTTACAGCATCTTCAGCAACCGCTCTTTCAATAAATTCTTTCTTTAACGGCGTTTTATCGCATGAATGAAATCTCTTTCTTTTGGAGCAAGTGTAGTAGTAATACTTGTTTCCTGATTTGCCTTTTCCACTTTCACCGACCATATTATGACCGCAATGGCCGCAAAACAATTTACCGCTCAACATATAGTCTACTTTTGCTTTTCCTCTTGCCGGGGCTTTTGCGTTAAGTGACAGCCGCTTTTGCACTTCATTAAAAGTATTTTTATCCACGATAGCCGGGATACCTCCTTCTGTTTGAATATCTTTATATTTATATATGCCGATATACCGCTCATTTTTGAACATAGATCTAAAACTATTCTTGTTAAATGCTGCTCCTTGCGCAGTTCTATATCCTTTTTCATTGAATGTTCTGCATATAGATGCAACGGTTGCGCCGCCTGCATAAAGGGCAAATGCTTCTTTCACAATAGGCGCCGTTGTTTCATCAATAACAAATTTTTTATTTTCAATGCGATATCCCAGCGGAACAGCACCGCCTGTGCTATGGCATTTATATGCGGATTCTTTCATGCCGCGTTTAATTTTCTGCGATAACTCTTTTGAATAAAATTCAGCCATACCCTCAAGGACTGATTCAAGGATAACGCCCTCTGGATTATCGGATATATTCTCCGTGGCAGATATAACGCGCACACCGTTCTTTTTTAGCTTTACTTTATATGTCGCTGAATCGTATCTGTTTCGGGAGAACCGATCAAGCTTATACACAACAACAGCCTGCCATAGCTGCCTATCGCTATCTTTTATCATCTTTTGAAATTGCACGCGCTTTTCAGTATCTTTATATGCAGATGTTGCCCGATCAATATATTGCTCAACAACTTTATACCCATTCCGTTTACAGAAATCCATGCAAACTCTGCGCTGCCCATCAATAGACTGCTCTGTTTGTCGGTCGCTGCTGTATCGCATATACAAACATACGTTCATACTAAACACCTTAACTCAAGAATATTTTCGCCATATTATCATGATTCACGTCTATTTCACATCGCTTTGAAAGGCAACTGCTTTGCCGAGGATTCGGATTTTGTTGATTTCTTCACCTATGTATACCAACGGTTCAAAAGCCGGGTTCTCTGCCTGTAATATGAGTTTGGATTGATCCTGATAATAAAACACTCTTTTTAATGTTGCTTCATCTTCGATTAACACAACCGCTATTTCGCCGTTGTTTACGGTCGGTTGTTTGCGAATAAATACAATATCGCCGTCATGTATACGAGCATTGATCATGCTATCGCCTTTACATTTCAGACAAAAATCGGCTTTGATGCTTGTACCGGCTTCTACATATGATTCTCGGTCTTCATTTGCATAAATAGGTTCGCCGCAGGCAATCTCCCCAAGGAGCGGGATTTTTGTTGTTTCAATCTGATAAATATTATCAATCTTTACATCTCTGCCTGCTTCAATGGTCACGTTTGTTTCGGTTGTTTCGCTTTCCCAGCCCATAATATAAGATGGCGTTGTTTCTAAAGCATCTGCAATGGCTTTAATTTTTGATTGTGTTAAATTGCGTTGGTCAAGTTCTATCTTGTTAATAGACGAACGTGATTTGTAGCCTAATCTTCTGCCAAGTTCATCTTGTGTTAGCCCTAATTTTTCGCGCCTTAGTCTGATTCTGCTGCCTATTGTAGACAAATAAACGCACCGCCATTCTATCGATCTTACCTATTATTATAAGGGGTAGTTTGTGTGCCGTCAATATTTTTTAAAATTTTTTTAAAATAATTGTTGACATTTAGACTACAATGTGATACTATATCGAATGTAGACTGATGGTCTACAAAAATCAAAAAAAGGGTGTGGCAAATAATGACTGATACGGAATTTCTAAAAGATAAAATCAAACAATCTGGTTATAAGAATTATTTTATCGCAGAAAAAATCGGGATTTCTCGCCAAAGCTTTTTAAACAAGCTCAATAATCGAAGCGAATTTAAAGCTGGAGAAATTCAAAAGCTTTTTGACCTTCTTGGTTTGAACGAAAAGGAGAGAACATCTATTTTTTTCTCATGAATGTAGGAAAAATGCCAACATCAAAAATTAAGTGATTAGAACACAATTACCGTTAAGCGACTTAGTGAATTGAGGTGATTAGGATGCCAAAATTAAAAGTAAATCGTATTGATGCTGTCGGACTCGAAATCAACGCACAAATCGCAGCCGGACTGCAACGGCAGCAGTGGAACCGCGAACATCTGGCGCTGCTGTGCGGAATTACATATCCGACATTTAAGCGTCGGATGCAGAACCCACGTACATGGAGGTTAGAAGAAATACTGACGGTTGCGGACAAGCTGCATATCCCGTTTGTTGACCTGTTTGGTAAAAAGGAGGGACAAGCATGATAGATGGCATTATCACAATCGTTATCTGGATTGTAGTGATTGCGCTATGCGGCGCGTTGGCACTGTTGTTGTATACAATAGCGTCAATGGCAATTAACCGGTATTACAGGCGTAAGCGACAGATGGACAAGCTGCAGGCCGAAAATGCATTCTTACGGCGTACGCTTGAATCAGAGCGCGCGGTCAACCGGAAGATTCGGGAGGATTATTATGCTTCCGAAAAATAAAAAAAGCGCCGCCGGACGCTTGGGGGCGAAATCGGCAAAACCGTAAAAGTAGAGGTTGATCCTAATACATCTATAATGCATGATTGCGGTATACATGTATCTCACCTTGATCAGGCGCTGCATTATGGCTCTAGTTGGGATGATCTGGCGATATTAGAGGTTACGACCCGTATTGACGATATCGTCTGCCCTGAAAATACAGACGGTAAGGTGCGGACAAGCCGTGTAAAAGTTATACGAGAGGTGCCGCTGGGCGAATGCGGTGTATACGGAAAAATTTTAGCAAACAGGAGGAAACAGCAATGAAAAAGAGTGAAGCGATAAAGGCTGCAATTAAATCCGTTATCGATGAGGACGGATGGGGCGACGGATGGAGCTCAGAAACCAAATTTGCAATTTGCAAACATTTATATCCAATGTATGATTTAGCGGTATATGAAGAACAGAACCAGATTAAAAGCGGTGACCAAGATGCATTGCATTAGAGGCGGCGGTATGTGCGACGGCTGCGGGCTGTGCGGTACATATGGATTTGACGCGGCAGTGTGCGACTGGTGCGGATGTGAGATACACGGAGAACCCATATATGACGGCGACGCAATGTATTGTACATCATGCGCACAGATGTTGGAGGATAACGAATTATGCGAGACGGCGTAAAGTTTTATACAAGCGGGCAGGCGACTGTAACGGTGTTTTTCCCGGAACATGATCTGCGGTGCTGCAATTGTGAATATTGTTATGCAGAAGAAGCAATGAAGCGATATAGATGCCGGTTAACACGAAATATCGTATTTGCGCCGTTCGACGACATCCCACTCAGTTGCCCGATAAAATTTAAGAAAGAAGATGAACAGCATGGATAACATGGAATTATATAACCGGTTTCGGTCTGTGCCGGAAAGTGCGCAAAAAACAATACAGGCCGGACGGCTGAAAGGATATACCGACATTAACCCGATGTGGCGTATCCGGTGTTTAACCGAAGCGTTCGGGCCGTGCGGAATTGGCTGGAAAACAGAGATCGTGAAAGAGTGGATCGATATTGGTAGCAACGACGAGAAGATTGCCAGCGTGGAGATCAAGCTATATATCAAAGATGCAGATACATGGAGCGAACCGATTTACGGAATCGGCGGCGCATCGTTTGTTGCCAAAGAACGAAACGGGATGTATACCGATGACGAATGCTATAAAAAGGCATATACGGACGCAATCTCTGTTTGCTGCAAACTGCTTGGCATCGGCGCAGATGTGTATTGGCAGAAAGACGCGACAAAGTATCAGTCACGTGGAGTACCGGAAGCAACTGAAAGCGGGGGACATGCCGCACCGGTGATCTGCGAGCTGTGCGGCGGGGCGGTAACGCCGATCCGCGCGAACGGACAGGTATTGACGGCAGAACAGACAAAGCAGCGGCTTGGCGGGATGTGTCTATCATGCTACAAGAAGACGGTGCAAAATGAAAGTTAAGGTTTTGGACGCGGATTGGGCGATGGACGAGCGCGGCACATGGCTGCGACTGCTGTGTGACGACCCTGTATCTGCAAAGCGATTTTGCGGAGAGAAAAAAGACAGGCCGTATATCGCAGACATCCAAGAATATCGAAAACCACGCAGCCTGAACGCCAACGCATATATGTGGGAGCTGCTAGGGAAGCTGTCGGAAGCAATGCATATTCCGACGAATGATCTGTACCGTCAATACGTCCGTGAAATGGGCGTGTATCGCACGTTTGAGATACAGGAGGTCGCTATAGATACATTAGAGCATGTATGGTCTGCGCATGGGTTAGGTTGGTTTCTGGACGTGATCGACGATGGCGCGAATGACGGATTTAAGCTTGTAAAGGTCTATTACGGTTCCAGCAGCTATAATACCAAGCAAATGGCGGCGCTGATTGATGCAGTGGTGCAGGATTGCAAGGCGCTTGGGATTGAAACCAAAACGCCGGACGAAATTGACCGGCTGGTGAGCCTGTGGGAGGGGCAAGCATGAAAAGCGCACGGTCAAAAGCCTGCGATATACCGAAAAGCGTCAAAGCAGAAGTATGGGAACGGGACGGCGGCTGCTGTGTGATCTGTGGTCGGCACGACACAGCAGCGCCCAACGCCCATTATATACGCAGGTCGCGCGGCGGGCTTGGAATCGCTGAAAATATTGTAACCCTGTGCGCGGAGTGCCACAGGCGGCAGGACAACGGGACAGGAGAGCAGCAGCGGTTATACAATGCGGCGATCCGGTCGTATTTACAGGGGATATATCCGGGCTGGGATGAAAGCAAATTGGTCTACAGTAAATGGGGTGGTTGAGATTGACGGCTATGTAAAGATATATCGCGCGATGCTGGATCATCCGGTGGTGACCAAAGACGCGGAAACGTGGGCAATCTGGTCATACATATTGCTGTCGGCGACCCACAAACCGAAAGACGTGTTGTTTGGCGGCAAACGTATTACCTTGCAACCGGGGCAATTATTAACCGGCCGGAATAAAATAGCTGAAAAATTTAACATTTCGAGTAGCAAGGTGCAACGCGTTTTAAAAACCCTCGAAATCGAACAGCAAATTGAACAACAAACAGGCGCAAAAAACCGCGTCATTACGGTCAAAAATTGGGGTAGGTATCAATGTAGTGAACAAGTAACTGAACAACAAGTGAACAACAAGTGGACAACAAGTGAACAACAACTGAACACATACAAGAATAAAAAGAAATATAAGAATATATCCCCCCCTGTAGATCCCCCCCTTAAACGCGAATACGGCGAATTCAAAAAAGTGAAGCTGACTGACAATGAGTACGAAAGGCTTGTCCAGCGATTGGGTAAAGACGAGACCGGGAAGTACATTGTCAGACTGGACGGCTGGCTTGCCGAGGGGAACACAAAAAAGAACCACTATGCCACAATCCTGAACTGGGTGCGCAAGGACGCGGAGAAGAAAGCGGAAAAGGCGGCTGCAAAACAACCCGCCGGCAGAAGCTATAGCTTAACAGACATCGAACAGAAGTTTAATAATTTTGATTAGGAGCGATTTTGATGTTGAATATCGTGATTCTGATGGGGCGGCTGACGGCTGACCCGGAACTGAAAACCACCAGCAGCGGAAACACCGTAACCAGCTTTGCAGTGGCGGTAGAACGCAGCTTTGCCAGAGACGGCAACCGGGAAACCGATTTTATCAACGTGGTTGCGTGGCGGTCTACGGCGGAGTTTATCTGCAAATATTTCCGAAAGGGACAGATGATCGCCATCAACGGCAGCTTACAGCAGCGCAGCTATGAGGACAAAAACGGAAATAAACGCACGGCGTATGAGGTTGTGGCGCAGCAAGTAAGCTTTTGCGGCGGCAAGCAGGACAAGCCATCCGACGCGGGATATGGAGCACTGTCAGGCGCTGTAGACGTTGTTGCCGAAGAACTGGCCGGTATGACCGATGCTGATTTTATAGACATGGATGATGGCGATCTGCCGTTTTAGGGGGGAGCAGTATGACGCAGCGGGAACGGCTATTGCGGCATTTAAAGCATTACGGCAGCATCACGCAGCTGGAAGCGATGCGGGAATATGGCATTATGCGGCTGAGCGCTCGGATTCATGATTTACGCCGGGACGGGTATGTGATTGTCAAAACCACCGAGACGACGCGCAACCGGTACGGCGAGGCGTGCAGCTATGCGCGGTACAGACTGGAGGAGACGGCGTGACATACGGAGAGTTTTTACATACGAAAATCTGCGCAGCCCCGGAAAGCGGCTTTAATATTTCACTGGATGAAATCAATCCCGCGTTGTTGCCGCATCAAAAGCTGGCGGTTCAATGGGCGGTAAAAGGCGGCCGGCGGGCGTTGTTTGAAAAATTTGGCCTTGGAAAAACAGCGCAGCAGCTGGAATATTGCAGGATCGTTACAGATCACGAGGGCGGGCAGGCGCTGATTGTATTGCCGCTGGGCGTTCGGCAGGAATTTATAAACGACGCAGTGAACTTGTTGCATATGGAAAAGCCGGTATATGTGCGGAATATGGAAGAAATCAGGCAATGCGACGCACAGATCATGCTGACGAATTATGAGCGGGTGCGTGACGGCGATATAGACCCGGCGTATTTCACGGCGGTCAGTTTGGATGAAGCGTCTGTGTTGCGATCCTTTGGAAGTAAAACCTATCAAACGTTTTTACCGAAGTTTCAGGGCGTTAAATATAAGCTGGTAGCTACCGCGACGCCGGACCCGAACAAATACAAGGAAATCATCCATTATGCAGGATATCTGGAAGTGATGGACACCGGGCAGGCGCTGACGCGGTATTTCAAGCGCGATAGCACCAAAGCGAACAATCTGACGCTATATCCGCACAAAGAAGAAGAATTTTGGTTGTGGGTATCCAGCTGGGCGCTGTTTTTATCGTCGCCTGCCGATTTGGGATTTGATGCTACCGGATATGACCTACCTCCACTGAAAATAAATTATCACAAGTTGAAATCCAGGAGCGGGTTAAAGCTGGATCAGCGCACCGGGCAATATAGTCTGATCAATGACGCGGCGGAAGGGCTGACGCAGGCTGCAAAGGAAAAGCGAATCAGCTTGTCCGACCGGATTGAAAAGATGGTGGAAATCGTAAATAAAAGCCCGCAGGATCATTTTATTTTATGGCATGACCTAGAAGATGAACGCCGTGCAATTAAAAAAGCATTGCCGCAAGCCGTAGAGGTATACGGGACGCTGGATATGGATTTAAGAGAGCAGCGGATCATGGATTTTTCATATGGGAAAATCCGGCTGCTGGCGACCAAAAAGGAAATCAGCGGGCAGGGTTGTAATTTTCAGCGGTATTGTCATCGGGCGATCTTTTTAGGGATTGATTATAAATTCAATGATTTTATTCAGGCGATCCATCGAATTTATCGTTTTTTACAGCCGAAACAGGTTGATATAGATATTATCTATACCGACAACGAGCAGAGTATTTTGGACGAACTGCTTGCGAAGTGGGATCGCTTTAAAAAGCAGGAACAGAAGATGCGCGAGATTATTCTAAAAAACGGGATTTCCAATCAATCCATTATGGATAAAATGGCACGGTCAATAGGAGTGAAACGCGTGGAAGTAAAGGGAAACAATTTTACGGCCGTCTTAAACGACTGTGTATTGGAAACGCGGCTTATGCAAAGCAATTCTGTGGATTTGATTCATACATCCATACCGTTTTCCAACCACTATGAATATACGCCGAGCTATAACGACTTCGGCCACAACGAAGACAACAAACGATTTTTCGAACAGATGGATTATTTAACGCCGGAGCTGCTGCGGGTATTGAAACCCGGCAGAATCGCTGCCATCCATGTAAAAGACCGGGTGTTGTTCGGAAACGCGACCGGAGACGGAATGCCGACGATCGATCCGTTTTCGGAAATGACGGTATTTCATTATTTGAAACACGGATTCCGGTATATGGGTAGGATCGTTGTATTGACGGATGTGGTCAGGGAAAACAACCAGACTTACCGGCTTGGATGGTCGGAACAGTGCAAGGACGGCACGAAAATGGGGGTTGGATGCCCGGAATATATTTTACTGTTCCGCAAGCTTCCGAGCGATCACAGTAAAGCATATGCGGACGAACCGGTGAAAAAGAGCAAAGAAGAATATACGCGGGCGCAATGGCAGATTGACGCGCACGCATTTTACCGCAGCAGCGGAGACAGGCTGTTGACAAAGGATGAGCTGCTTGCCGCGCCGGTGAACAAATTGCAGGCGGCGTATAGGAAATATAGCCGGGATACGGTATACGACTATAACGAACATGTGCGGCTGGCAAAGGAACTGGACGCGCAGGACAAGCTACCGGCAACGTTTATGGTGGTGGCGCCGGGGTCGTGGTCTGATAGCGTATGGGACGATATTAACCGGATGCGTACGCTGAACACAACCCAGAGCCAGCGAAACCAGCAGATGCATGTTTGCCCGTTGCAACTGGATATTGTGGAACGGATCATCAACCGGTATTCCAATCCGGGCGATCTGGTGTTAGATCCGTTTGGTGGGTTAATGACAGTGCCGCTGGTGGCGATTCGCAATGGCAGGCGAGGATATGGTATCGAATTGAATCCGGATTATTTCCGGGACGGCGTTGGGTATCTGAAATCGGAAGAAGCAAAAGATAATCAAATTACATTGTTTGACGTTGTATAGGAGGAGTTATTGTGGTCGAATTTGAGGGAGGAATTTGAAGTGAAATATAACAACCGAAAGCTATGTGTAGACGGCATCAAATTTGACAGTGCAAAAGAAGCGAATCGCTGGTGGGAGCTGCGGATGCTGGAACAGGCAGGAGAGATTACCGATCTTGCCAGACAGGTAAAGTATGAGCTGATTCCGGCACAGTACAAAGACAAAAAATGCATCGAGCGCGGCGTAAGCTATATCGCGGATTTTGTTTATAACATGGACGGACAAAACATTGTAGAGGACGTTAAGGGATGTAAGACAAAAGATTATATCATCAAGCGCAAGCTGATGCTGTGGGTGCATGGCATCAGGGTAAGAGAGGTGTAATAAATGCGAAAACATACCGAAGAACAGTTAAGAGAAGCGATTGTTAGATTGACCATGTGCGCCCGGCGCAACTGTAAAATATGCCGGTATAAAGACAGGGAGACAAGCGAGCTGCCATCGGAGGAATGTAAGAAACGGATAACACGGAATATGAGTATTTTGGCTGACGAGTGTTTGATGAAAGATGCAGAGGTGTGAGATGCTGACGCACTTATCGTTATTCAGCGGGATCGGCGGCTTGGATTTGGCCGCAGAATGGGCTGGGTTTACCACAGTCGGTCAATGTGAATTTGCCGACTATCCATATAAGATTTTACAAAATCACTGGCCGGATGTGCCAAAATGGAGGGATGTACATGACTTATCAGCAGACGAGTTTGTTCGGCAAACAGGAATCGAGCCAGGGCAACTCGATTGTATATCAGGGGGCTTCCCCTGCCAGCCGCATTCGGTTGCAGGAAAGCGTAAAGCGTCTGGTGACGATCGTGATTTGTGGCCGGAGTACAGGAGAGTTGTTAATGAAATCAAACCGAAATGGGTCGTGGCTGAAAATGTGCGGGGACTGCTGTCAAGCGAAAATGGACGGTTCTTTCGAGGAATTCTCCGGGACTTTGCCGTCATGGGGTATGATGTTGGATGGTGCTGTTTTCGAGCTGCCGACGTCGGAGCGATTCATGCCAGAGAAAGGATTGCGATTGTTGCCTACCGTCACGACGATGGATGCAAGCGAACTCTACAAACATCCGAGAAAAGACTCCAACCCGGACACAAATCACTCAATAACATTAACTCAACTATGCTATATGCATTCTCATTTCAAAATCCACACAGATTTTATAGAAGCGATGATGGGGTTCCCCACCGGGTGGACAGAATTAAATGCCTAGGGAACGCGGTCGTGCCGCAGCAGTTCTACACGATATTTAAGGAGATCGCGGAAATAGAAAGGATGATTTAGATTGCTGCATATATCACCTATACACTTATCAGACGCTAAAGATTTTGTTAAGCAATATCACCGTCATAACATCCCGCCTGTTGGAGGAAAATTTGCAGTAAGCTGCTACGATGAATTTCGGTTGTGTGGTGTGGCGATTTGTGGTCGACCTACGGCGCGCAGACTAGACGATGGTACAACACTTGAAATTTATCGTTGCTGCACAGACGGAACAAAAAACGCGTGTTCAAAACTGTATGGAGCTTGTTGCAAAATCGCAAAAGATATGGGGTACAAACGGATCATTACATATATTTTAAAATCTGAAACTGGAGCATCACTCCGCGCATCTGGATTTGTATGTGAGGGTACGGCTGGCGGGATTGAATGGACAGGCAAGCGAAAAAGGGACTACTACATATCACCGCAAGAAATGAAAAAACGTTGGGCTAAGTACTTTTGAAAGGATGATTGAAGAATGATCATAGAATATCACAACACATGGGCATACTGCGTATCAAGTTGATGGAGTAAGGATATACCAAAGCGCAATACAAGAGATTACGTATACTGCAAGTAACGTAATTTTTGTTACTGAAAATATCGTTTTTGATGAACGAGCGATAGATAGTTCAATTTTTCTCACCCGAGAGGAAGCGGAACGAGCGATGAAGGAGAAGGAAAACAGATGAAAAGTGTACTCATCAGCATCCAACCGAAATGGTGTGAACTAATTGCTAATGGTCAGAAAACAATCGAAGTAAGAAAGACAAAGCCTCAACTTGAAACACCATTCAAAGTCTATATTTATTGCACAAACACAAAACCTTTCCTTGTATGGGGAGATGTGTTTAGGGGCGATTGGGAGAAGGAGTTTACGAAAATTAGCGGATATAGTCGCAAGGAAGCCGAAAGAATTTGGGATGTATTTAATGGCAATGTCATAGGAGAGTTTGTGTGTGATGAAATATTAGATTATGACGTCGCCGAAGCAAGCACAGATGTGGGCGTTTTTTATTATTATGAACGTTTTTTAGAAAATTCACTAAATGATTGTTTGACAGATGGTGAGTTATTGGATTATGGAGATTTCAAACCGCTTTACGGATGGCACATTTCACATCTAAACATTTATGATACGCCAGAAGCATTAAACCATTTTTCGGTTATTGATAAGGCTGCAGTACAAAAATGCGAATATAGAGAGCGTGTTTACAATAATCCTGGCCTTACAAATTCGTCTTGGCTTCCGGGCGGCTATGTTTGTAATAACGGTAAAGTTGATTGGTGTTCCCAATGTAAAACAAAACCAATAATCAGACCGCCACCGAGTTGGTGTTATATAGAGGATGTTTATAGAGTCGCTAAATAAGGCTAATTTAGGGGGGTTATGAGTGATCAGTCAAATCATGGAGTTGTATCATCTCACAAACGCAGATGTTGCGGCTGTGTGCGGTGTAAACAAGGGCACAGTGCAAAATTGGGTTAAGAACGGGTACGCGCCGACGCATCAGGTAAAGCGGCTGCAAAACTGGTGCGATAAGCATTTGCCCGATCCTTACAAGATGCCATGCACATCCTGCTCGCGCCGGGATGGGAGCTGCAACGATTGGAAAGTGTGTGATAAATGCGTAAAATGGTTCCGGCGGTATTGGGGACATGTAAGAGAGATTGCGAGGAGGATTAAGTCCAATGACATGTAAAGAGTGTGGTAATGAGTTTGACGGTCGCAAAAGGATATTTTGCTCAAAAAAATGTCGCAACAAATATCACAATCGAAAAAAAAACGCACAATATATTAAGTATTGGGACGATGATCCGCCGCCGCGTGTTGAGTTTGCGGATGCGCGGGAGCACCGGTGCCCGGTATGCGGCACAATATTTATCCCTGCGCCGTATCATGCGTATCAGGTCAAAGGTAAGGCACTATGCTCGTATCACTGCTATGTGCAGGCGTTGGAGGGCAGACAATGACCAAGCAGGAGATGGGACAGATCCACCAAATCAGGCAATCCATTATAATTCAAGCTCAAAAATTGATCGCTTTGCGGTCGTGCGCTGAGTGTATTAATCCAAAATTGGACGGTATGCCACGTGGAGATAACCGCAAAGACAATATGGCAGACATTATAGATAAAATTATCAAAATCGAAAATATCATATCAAGGCAGCGGCGGCTATTAAACCGGTTGATTTTGCAGGCAGAAACACAAATACGTAGTATATCAGACAAGGATGTGAGACGGATTTTCCGGCTACGGTATATCGGATGTTTATCATGGCAGGAGATTGCGGATGCGCTCGGAGAGGGGTATACCTCAAATAGCGTACGCAAAATTATATATAGGACACAAATTTAATCGCCAAATCGCCATATTATCTATTGCGTGGCCACCCCTTGACAAGTATAATAGTATTGTGGACAGGTGTATGAGATAGACGCTTTTGTTCACGCCCGGTTTTTTACGATCGAGCCAGTGATACGTGCGACACCGGCCGTATGAAACCTTTGAGCCGTACAGGGCGATAACGCGGCAGGATAACGGGCTGTACACCGCCTGCATGGGATAAAAAAGACCACCGGAGTAATCCAGTGGTCTTTTTGGTATTATCCTTAGTAGATATACCCGCCATCGGCCAAAATCTTTTTGACTTGGTAATATCCCAGCGTATAATTCCCGTCTACTGATTTAATACCAGATAGATTTTGTTTGATCTCTGCTAATGTGTCCCACAGCTTTTTTAATTGAGGTAATTCTCTGGGCTTTGCGTCTAACACCTGCTTTTCGGCCATTTCGTAGGCTTTTTTGGGGTTGATTTTGAGCAGGGATGCATATTTGGAGACAGTGTACATGGCAGGCTCATTGCAATGGATCGTGGTGTAATGAGACAATGCGTCCAAAATTGCTAGCGCTGCGCCAAATTGCCATGAGTACGGAGCATCGATGATGTCCGCAAAACTGCGTTTGTTGGATGTAATTTCAAATATATGAGGATGCGGCAAATCGGACTCTTTGCACGTGATCCATACTGTGGTGGTGCGCTTATCCGGCACCCAATCCGGATTGTCCTCATCTTTTGGGAGTGGCTGCGGCTCGGATATGATTATCAGCTCGCACCCGCCCTTACCACCTAATATATCCTTGTTATATTGTGCCGCAACATGTTTCAGCCGGTATCCGGCTACGTTTCCAAGTTGCTCGCGATACATATCAGCGATGGTGTCAAAATTACGATCTATTGCATCGATCAGGTCAAACCCACATATAACCACTGGGGAGCTGATTGATCTGTATACAGACCAATCGGCGCGCATATGTTGCTTGATCACTGGCAGCAGCTCATGTTCCAACAAATCCATCATGTAAGCTGTTGGCTCTCTATCGCCAGCAGACCACGCCTCAATTGTGCGCTTAGGCACATCAAGGTAATTTGATAATTGCTCATGCGTCATGTCTGTGAGTTTTAGCAACTCTTTGATTGTCATTTTAGACATCATTTACACTCCTTTTGTTGTAATTTCTGATTTTTCAGATTCATTTTAATACCACACAATGTGTTGGTTTATAAATGATATTTCTGATTTTTTTATTTTGCTTGACGATAGTATACCACACAATGTGTGGTTTGTCAAGTATTTCCTTGGATAATTTTTCTCAGCCGATTACCAGATCATATGGGGCAATTTCTAAATACGCAGTCAAAAATTCCACCTCCGAGCACGGGGCCAAGCGGTAGTGCACTAACTCTCGTGCATCGTCATCCATATATACGGCCAATACATCCATGCTTATTTGCTCCAAGGCCTCTTCGGGCGTGCAATATGTGTACCCATTGTCGATGCTAATTTGTTTCATTTTTCCTCGCTCCTTATATAATAAGTAACATTACAGTATGTACTAGTGTCCCAACGCGGTGTAAGTAGTACATAGCCCTCACCAAATCGTCCATTATACTGCTCTACTTGTCCAAGTGATTTGCGTGACACATAGCCACGGCGGCTTGCTGTATGGTGCAAGATTATTTTCCCTTGGGCTTCAAGTTCTCTTAATTTTTTGATCGTCATTTTTTATCGCTCCTTTTGTTTTGTTTGGTTATATTATACACGCTAGTATGTATTTTGTCTATTGACATAATGCACAAACATACTAGTAGATATCTATAAAATTTGTACATACTAGGATGCATGCGATTAGATTATCATCATATTGACTTCTGGGCTAGTGTATACTATAATATATCTACTAGCACAGAAGGAGGGATCACAATGATAGCTGATGATAGTCGTTTGACCGCCGCAAAAAAGTCCTCATATCCTGGTTATACAGACGCCCGAAGAAAAGCAAACAAAGCCTGGGCCGAGAAACAATCGCAAATTGCAATCAGAGTCAAGCCAGACGTCAAGGCCCAATTTGACGCGCACTGTAAGAGTCGGGGAGAGAGTCTAGCGGCGTTTGTCGTGCGGTCGGGGCTCAACCAAATAGAGCGAGACGCCGCTGCGCAGGCGATTACGAGACGACAACGACATGTTGGGCAAGACTCATGACGTGATACAGCTTATTTTTCCGGACTCCTCGACTTAACGTCGGGGAGTTTTGGCTTGCCATAATGTGTGTAGATATATGCACAGATCCGGGTACACATCCGGTATGTGCAGCAATGATGCATAGCGCATCGGGTGGGTTTGGCGGGATGATATATATAATAAGGTAGGTGATGGCGATGACGAGACGACAACGACGGTTTGTTGATGAGTATCTGGTAGATCTTAATGCTACACAGGCAGCTATTAGGGCTGGATACTCCCCGGCATGGGCGCGTGGGAATGCCCATAAATTGGTTGCGGATGGTTGCACGGCGGAGTTAATTGCACAGAGACAACAAGACCTGATCCAGCGGGTGCAGATCAAGCAGGAGGATGTCGTTAATGCGTTGGCGGCTATTGCGTTTGCGGATGCGGCGGATTACACACAAGTAGAGCGCGTGCAAGCTGTTGATCCTGTGACCGGGCAACATAAGGTAGACGAGTATGGCAAGCCGATTATGATCGATCATGTGCGCATCACGCCTACAGACACATTGACCGCACGGCAGCGCAAGGCGGTGGCCTGTATCAAAGAAGGTCGATATGGGATAGAGGTGCAGCTCGCGGACAAGCTCAAGGCGCTGGAGCTGCTGGGCCGGCATCTGGGCGTATTTGGCAGCGATAACCCCGGGACAGATGTAACGCAGGTCGTGATTGTAGGTAGTGATCAGATTGCCGACTAATATATATCTGCCAGACGTGATTGGCGGCGGCTACGGCAGGTTTTGGCGATCGACGGCCCGGTATCGGGTATTAAAGGGCGGCAAGGGGTCGAAAAAATCGGCCACCACCGCGCTGAACATCATTTTTCGGATGATGCGCTATCCCGGCAGCAACACGCTGGTGGTGCGTCAGGTGATGGATACCCACCGCACCAGCACCTTTGCCCAGCTGCAATGGGCGGCAGAGCGGCTGGGTGTGCGCCATTTATGGCGCGCCACCGTATCGCCGATGGAGCTGGTTTATCTGCCCACCGGGCAAAAGATTTTATTTCGCGGCTTTGACGATGTGTTAAAACTCGCGTCCACCACGGTAGAGCATGGGGCGCTGTGTTGGGTGTGGATTGAAGAAGCCTACGAGATACCATCAGAAGCGGACTTTGACAAGCTTGATTTATCTGTTCCTCGCGGGGCGGTAGAGCCGCCGCTGTTTAAGCAGACGACTTTGACCTTTAATCCGTGGCATGAGGGGCATTGGTTAAAAGCACGGTTTTTCGACCATGAAGCGTCGGACGTTGAAACCTATTCCACCACCTATTTGTGCAACGAGTTTTTAGACGATACCGACCGGGCGGTGTTTGCCCGGATGCAGCGGGAGAACCCCCGAAAATATCAGGTGGCGGGTCTGGGCGAATGGGGCGTGTCTGAAGGGCTGGTCTATGAAAACTGGCTGGTTCGTGATTTTGACATTGATAAGCTGAAAAGCTGTAAGGGCTGGCGGTATCGGCATATATTCGGGCTGGACTACGGTTATACCAACGATCCGTGCGCGTTTATTGCGGCGGCGGTCAATCCGCTGGACAAGCTGCTGCTGGTATATGACGAGCATTACCAGCGCAGAATGCTTAACAGCGATATCGCGCAGATGATCAAGGACAAGGGCTATCAGAAAGAGCGGATTTATGCCGACAGCGCAGAGCCCAAATCAAACGACGATCTGCGGCGGCTGGGCATCGGGCGGATCACGCCGTCGGCCAAGGGGAAAGACAGCGTGTTAAACGGTATCGCGCGGTTGCAGGAGTATAAGATCTATGTGCATCCGACCTGCAGGCATACGGCGGCGGAGCTGGCGGCCTATCGCTGGGAAGTGGATAAAAGCGGCATGACGCTGAATAAACCGGTGGATGATTACAACCATCTGCTGGACGCGCTGCGGTATGCGATGCAGGATGTGATTTATTTTGTGCCCAAAGACCCGCAGGTCAAGGTGCGCAGATCAAGAGGCGGCATTACATCTGATGAGGTTGGATATGGATGGGACGTATAGGGGGTGATTGGATGCTGGACGTGTTTTTGTTGGTCGCATCGGTCGTGCTGTTATCTGTTGCGATTGTAGCAGCGTGGATAGCCGGATATGTAATCGGTTGCAAGCATACACCGGCAGCGCCAAAGCCATTAGACGAGCAGACGCAACGCAAAATAGAGCGTATGCAGACGCATCTTAACAATTTTTTGACCTATGACGGCACTGAGCAGCGCCGATAGGATACAATAACGCCCTCACCATGGGCGGGGAGGTACAATTATGGATATGGACACCATGACAGTAGCTGCTGACACCGTACCACAGGATCAGCAGGAGGCTGTACAACATGCGGACGATACGCAGCAGGACACCATACCTGCAGCAGACACGGACGCGCAACAGCAGGACAGACAAGCGCAACAGGATGGCGGCAACGCGGATGCGCAGCAGGATGGTACACAGGATGATGGACAGGACGTAGCGGCGCCTGTAATCCCGATCCAGTTCAACCATGAGTACCGCGAGCTGAGTATTAACGAGGCGGCGACCTGGGCACAAAAGGGCATGTATGCCGACAAGCTGCTTGCTGATCTGTCAGTATTGGCGGCGGCTTCATCGGCGGAAAGTATTCCGGCGCTGATGAAACAGCTTAAATCCGCGCATGAAACCATGCTGCTGTCGAAATACAAGGAGCAATGCGGCGGCAATGAAGAACTGGCCAACAAGCTGTTGGAGATCGACCGGGGAAAATGGATACAGCGAGCGCCGGAGATTTCAAAGAGCTGGGAGCAGGCGTTTCAAGAGGACGCCAACGCCGTCAACAAGCGGCTTGCGGAAGAATTCATTAAAATGCAAAAGGAATTCGGCATTGAGAAATTCGACCAGCTTCCGGCTGAGGTGGTCAATGTCGCGGTGAAGAACAACATTCCGCTGTCTGACGCTTATCTGCGGTATCAGTATGCGCAGAACAAGCAGGCGCAGGCGGCGGCAGAAAATCAGAAAGCTGCAAAACAGGCAACGCCCGGATCATTGAAAGCGGGCGAGGAACAGCCGCAGCAGAGCGCAGCAGTTGCGGCAATGCTGCAAGGGGTGTTCGGTTAATAATAAAGGAGTGTATGAAGTATGGCAGTTAATACGTTAGAATTTAGAACCCAGCTATCTGACGCGCTGGACAAAAAGCTGATGCAGACGTCGGTTACAGATATGTTGTTGGATGATGGGTTTCGTCAAAAATTTGTGGGCGCAAAAACCGTTTTGATTCCCGATGTGGATTTTGTCGGTTTGGCGGATTATAACCGTGATACCGGCTTTACACAGGGCGGTGTAACGGTAGACCAAAAATCCTATACGTTGTCAATGGATCGCGGACGTACGTTCTCCATTGACCGTGAGGATATGGACGAGATCGGCATATCCAATCTGGCCGGCCAGATCATGGGCGAGTTTGTAAGGACTGAGGTCGCACCTGAGGTGGATGCTTATACATTATCTAAGATTGCGACAACCGCGTCTGCAAATGTTAAGGCAGAGACGGCAACAGCGGATAATGTATATACGCAACTTATAACCTGCATTAACAGCGCATTGGATGCGTCTGGATATGATGCAGATCTGGTTGCATTTGTCAACCCTACTGTGTGGGGATATTTGCAGACATCGTCTCAATTGCAGCGCATGATCAGAGTTGACGACTTTAAGCGTGGAGAGTTGTCGTTTAAGGTACACAAGCTTAACGATTGTATCATCAAACCTGTGCAGGCAGCGCGGATGAAATCATCTTACACCTTTGGCAATGATGGGTTTACGCCTGCAGGCGGCGCAGTAGACGTACAGATGCTGGTTTTGCCGCGCAAAGGGGCATCCCTTGTCAAAAAAAGCGAAAAAATCCGGGTATTCGAGCCGGATCAGAACCAAGCGATGGACGCATATAAATTCGATTATCGGCTATATTATGACTGCCTTGTCAAGAACAGTTATAAGGGTACTATTTTTGGTACAAAGGCAGCATCATAATTAGACAAAATGGGCGGGAATTCCCGCCCATATTTATGTTGGCGTGGTGTAATGGTAGCATGGCGGCGGTCATGCCGCAGGGGTGGGTTCAAATCCTGCCGCCGAAAAAAGCGCAAAAAGGTAAGTCGATGGCGCATAAAAATGTTATAAATGTTCATTGGATTTATGAAAAGAGGGGGATTGTATGTTGTTAGTCAACAGCGCGGGCAATGCCTACTGTGAAAGCGATAACGAGCGTTTGATTCAGTATAAGATATCCTGCGGCTGGATTCCGGTAAAAGCGGAGCGCAAGCAGGGCGGGCAGGACGGACAGGCGAGAGAGCAGGCAAGGGAACAGGATGGCCGTCTGGACGAGCTGACAAGGTCGACGCTGATGGAGGCGTGCAGGGAGCGCGGTATTAAATTTCAGAAGAATTCGACAAAGGCGGCTTTGATTGAACTTTTAAAGGGTGAATGAAATGCGGAAAAAGAACAACACGCCTACACAGATATTCAGCGATTATCATATCGGGCAGAATTTTAAAATGACGCTGGGAAAACACGGTCTGTTTGATCAGTCAAAAATCAACGAGCGGTTTTTTGTAGGGGATCAGTGGTATGGCGCAAACTGCGGTAACGACCGACCGCTGGTCAGGCACAATGTCATTAAGCGCATCGGCGAATATAAGATGTCGGTGATCGGGTCAAGCCCTGTAACAGTTAATTACACATCGGACGGCGTGCCGAATACTGTAGGTCTCAAACAGCAGGAGGAGCAGCAGCGGCAGCAGCTTGCAAATGGTCAGGTTACCATTAACCCGACCGCGCCGGTGGATGACGCAGAAATCGGTATTATGACATCCGCGCTTTCTGATTATTTTTCAGTGACCGCCGAACGGCTCAAATGGAATATCTTAACCGAGCAGGCGCTACGAAATGCGTATATATCTGGTACAGGGCTGATCTATACATACTGGGACCCGGATATTAAAACCGGGTTATATGCAGATGAGACGCAGACGCAGCCGATTAACGGAGACATTGTCTGCGAGGTATTGGACGTTACGAATGTGGTATTTGGAGACCCGAATTGCGACGATCTGCAAAAACAGCCGTATATTTTGATTGCGCAGCGGCTGGGGCTGGAACAGGTAAAACGGATGGCAAAGCGCAACCGGCGACCGTCTGATGAGATCGAGCAGATTAAGCCAGATCGATTATATGCGGATTATTCACCGTCAAATCGAGGAGAATTTGAGCCGGAAAACTCCAAAAAAGTAACGGTTATCACCAAATTATACAAAGAGTATAGCGACGACGGCACAGACTGTCACATTAAAGGCATACAGGTTTGTTCCGGTGCGGTGATCCGACCGGAATGGGATCTGATGGTGCGGATGTATCCGCTTGCAGCGTTCTCCTGGGAACGGCGGCGCGGATCGATCTACGGCGAGAGCGAGATTACCTATCTGGTGCCCAACCAGATTGCCATCAACCGGATGCTGACGGCGGCTACATGGTCGATTATGCTCGCCGGTATGCCGATTATGGCGGTCAACCGTGATGTTTTAAATTATGATCATGTCACAAATGCGCCGGGGCAGGTGTTGGAATGGGCTGGGATGGCTTCGGATATCCAGCACGCGATCATGTATTTCCAGCCGCCGAACATGACGGCGAATTATCAGTCAATGATTGCGGATATGATTGGGAATACATTAACGCAGTCAGGAGCAAACGACGCAGCCCTCGGCGATATCCGCCCGGACAACACCTCGGCGATTATCGCGGTCAGGGAGGCGGCCACCATGCCGCTGCAACCCTTTAAACAGCGGTTTTATCAATTTTGTGAGGATATCGCCCGGATTTGGGCGGAATTCTGGATTATGCTGTATGGGCGGCGGGCTCTGAAAATCGAAGATGAGAACGGGATATGGTATCTGCCCTTTGACGGACAGCGGTATAAGGATTTGGTATTATCGGTCAAGGTCGATGTAGGCGCGTCTACGTTGTGGAGCGAAGCGCAGTCGATCCAGACGCTGGATAATCTGCTGGCGGCGCAGCTGATTGACCCGGTTCAGTATCTGGAACGGCTGCCGAAAGGGATTATCCCTGACCTGACCGGGCTGATTAACAGCAAGCGCCGGGATATGGAACAGCAGCAGGCGATGCAGGAAGCGGCTATGCAGCAGGCTATGCAACAGCAGGCAATGGCGCAGGGGGCAGAGCATCCGGCCGCACCGACGGTTGAAGAAATTATCGGGCAGCTGTCGCCGGAAGAACAGGAAGCGTTTAACAATCTGCCGCAGGAAGAACAGGAGCGGATGCTGCAAGAGGTGATGATGGCATGACAGGACGCGAGATTGTCAACCACGCAATGGCGCTGTTGGGGTATACGGACAGAACCGGTGCATATAACAGCGGCGTGTTAGAGGGGCGCGGCGTTGCGGTATTGAACGCGGTATATAACGATCTGTATACGCCGTCGAACCATGAAATCGCATATGAGCCGGTCACGGATATCAATCAGGAAATCAGACTTCCGGCGGAACTGATTAACGATTGCATGATCTACGGCGTGGCAATGTGGCTTGCACAAAGCGAAAACGACAGCGACAACAGTCAGCGGTTCGCCACGATTTATAACCAAAAAAGGTCACACCTAACACGCCTGTCAAGAGTGGAGGATGTTTATCATGCAATACCCGACTTCCGGGACGAGTAAAGGGCGCATTGTTAAAATACCGCAGTTTAACGGCGGTATCAACGCAGAGGACGCAGTAACGCTGATTCAGGACAACCAGCTATCGGACGCGCTGAACATGTGGTATATGGACGGAAGATTAACGACACGACCGCCTGCAGTAACCTCGGAGCATTTCTCTTTTGTCTTTGGCAACGCGGATGCATCAGATCAGAAAGTTTCCCATGTAGAAGTATCAATAGATGGAGTACAAACCGGTATTTTTCTATGTTGGAACACATCTGCCGTTATATTTATGATGATGAATTCCAATGGTATATCCAATGGTATTTTTTCCGTTGGATCGTTCGCAGACGGAGAGATTGCATTCGATTATCCATGTAATATATTTGAGGGCAAACCACAGAACGGAATCGGCGTTTATATTACTGTTCCTGTTATGAAAGACGGAAAGCTGCACGGACGGTTTTTTGAAATTCGTGAGGATTCTTCGATCAATTATTCGACGTATGAATATACCGACAGTGAGTTTTATGCGCCGCTGGTCTATATCAACGGCAAGGGCGACAGCTTTTCAACCCTTGAAGCGAATGAACAGACGGAATATGCGTCTGCTTCAATGTATGAGGGCTTGTCGCTGCTGACAGACGCATATCGGGCAACCTATTTGTCGGACGGCGTATCGAAAAGCTTTACGCTGCCTTATGAAATCGGGATTACGCAGGTCGGAACAACCCGGGTATATAACGTGGATCAGGATTTGACGGTGGACGTGATTGTGCCGGTTACAACGCCGACCGGCTATGACTATCATCAGGTGACGGCGACGATTCCGGCGGGGTCGTCGCAAAGTCCGGAGGTGGCGGTCAGCACGTCGGAAAACGTGTTGTTTGTCAGGACGACGGCCAACAGCCGGAAAATTGAGATCATCTATCGGTCAGGCAGTCATGAAGCCGCCGTTCCCCGGTTTGAGGGCGCGACAAACATCACCGTATACGCCCATTACAAGGACGAGCCGGATTATTCGATGATCTATTGCTGCGGCGTATCGACAACATTCGGCGGTATGAAAGGGATATACGGCGGGTCAAGATCATTTTTAGCCGGGAATCCGGCACACCCGAATCTGCTGTTTTGGTCGAGCGTGAACAATCCGCTGTATTTTTCGGAAAACACCAACGTCTATGTCGGCAGCGCAACCCAAAAGATCACCGCGCTGGCGAAGCAGGAGGATATGCTGGTAATTTTCAAAGAGCATGAAATGTTTTATACCACCTATGTCGCGGGCGCGGGTTATTCGGCGGATGATTTCTATTCCGGCGCGGTGGTGGATATAACGACGACTGACGCGACGTTTCCGATCTATCAATGTCACGGCTCAATCGGGTGTGATCTGCCCGGCACGGTTCAGCTTTGCAATAACCGGCTGATTTGGGCGACAAAGGAGCGCAGGGTATATACCTTAGTGACTTTTACAAACACCTCGGAGCGAAACGTATACGACTTGTCGGCGAGCATCAGAAACAAGATTGACACGCTTTCAGACAGTGCCTTTGCGGTGGACTGGAACGAACATTATATTTTGTTTAATGGCGTCGGCGACGCGTCGAATCAAAACAAAGCCTATTTACTGGACTATGACAAAACCGGCGTTAAATATGTATCGTCTTACTCAAAAACCAGTCAGAAGAACAATATGGCATGGTTCATCTGGCAGTTTGAGAATCATCGGAAAGCGTTTGTCGCCGGTCAGGTATCTGCGGATTCGTTTCGGGTGATTTCTACGGATTTGATTGACGACCTTGAATATGTGTATGTCTTTGAAATTCAAAAGGACAGCGGGTATAAGGACGAAACCTATCGGTACGGAGAAGGACGGAAAGACGCGGATATATCGTCATATATGGCAACAAAGGCTTTTGATTTTGATGATCCTGCGACCTATAAGAATTACAGTCAGATCTATATCGGGCTTGGAAATGAAACAGACACGTCTGTTGCGGTCTCGTATGCCACCGATTATGGGCAGACGCAGGATATTCCACTGTATATTCAAACGACGGCAGACCGATATACGGCGGAGTATGGAACGATGCACCGGCTGCTTCCAAAGGTCGGAAAGGCAACGCGGCTGATGATAACGGTCTCGGCGGTGGGTAAGCTAAGCGTTGAATCGTTAGCGCTGAAATATAAACTGTTAGGAGATGTTCGCTAATGGCAACTTTACCGAACGCAAGTTCGATGATTAAAAACCAAAATAATTATTATAATACGCTGTCGGG
>ERZ1643249.1400-NODE-1400-length-24426-cov-13.732223_pt1 | contig 24426 bp, 23 predicted proteins | sample MGYA00579263_ERZ1643249 | MGnify/ENA primary metagenome ERZ1643249 (study PRJEB29033, sample SAMEA4952264) | chicken gut metagenome | biome: Broiler Chicken; feature: Gastrointestinal Tract; material: Caecum | place: Ireland | collected 2018 | study: Broiler... | reverse complement strand
CGCAGACGCAGGATGCTCCGTTTTTTTACTTTTCTGAAGATTATCCCCAGGGATTCTCTGTAGGATATCTTACGCCTGCCGGCTGGTTGTATCCGATCTCGTTTACCGGAACGCCGATGTATTTGAATACTTCATAGAGAGCCTTGCCCCAGTGTCCGAACGCTACTGCGCCGTGGTGCGGATAACCTCCCTCGATCAGCACGTGACGGTAGAATCTGCCCATTTCCGGAATAGCGAATACGCCAATGGAACCGAAGGAACGTGTGGCAACCGGAAGCACCTCGCCGTGTGCGATGTATGCGCGGAGTTTGTTGTCCGCTGTGCTCTGCAGACGGAAGAAAGTGATATCTCCGGGAACGATGTCGCCTTCCAGAGTACCCTGTGTAACCTCTTCCGGAAGATTTCTTGCCATGATCATCTGATACTTCATCTCGCAGGATGTCAGCTTGCCGGAAGCTGTATTTCCGCAGTGGAAGCCCATGAAAGTATCTTTCTGTGTATAGTTGTATTTGCCTTTGATCTCCTCGTCATACATATCGTTGGGTACGGAGTTGTTGATATCCAGCAGCGTTACGGTATCGTCGCTTACTACAGTTCCGATGAACTCGCTGAGGGTTCCGTAGATATCAACCTCGCAGGATACCGGGATTCCCTGTGCGGTAAGACGGCTGTTTACATAGCAGGGAACGAAGCCGAACTGTGTCTGGAATGCCGGCCAGCATTTGCCTGTAAGGGCAACGAACTTACGATATCCTCTGTGCTCCTCAACCCAGTCTTTCAGGGTCAGTTCATACTGAGCCAGTTTGGGAAGGATCTCCGGTTTCTTATTGCCTGCGCCAAGCTCTTCTTCCATTTCTTTTACCAGAGCCGGGATTCTCTCATCGCCTGCGTGTTTGTTGAATGCTTCAAACAGGTCGAGCTCGGAGTTCTCTTCGATCTCCACGCCGATATTGTAGAGCTGTTTGATAGGTGCGTTGCAGGCAAGGAAGTTTAACGGACGCGGTCCGAAGCTGATGATCTTCAGGTTGTTCAGAGCGTAAACAGCTTTTGCGATGGGAACGAACTCATGGATCATGTCTGCGCACTCTTCTGCGTTTCCAACCGGATATTCCGGAATATAAGCCTTGATGTTACGCAGCTGCAGATTGTAGCTTGCATTCAGCATACCGCAGTATGCGTCGCCTCTGCCCTGTACCAGGTCGTTTCCGGATTCCTCTGCTGCGGCGATGAACATCTTCGGTCCCTCGAAATGTTTTGCAAGAAGAGTTTCGGAAATTTCCGGTCCGAAGTTTCCAAGATAAACTACGAGCGCGTTGCAGCCTGCCTTCTTTACATCTTCAAGAGCCTGTACCATGTGGATCTCGCTCTCAACGATGCAGATGGGACATTCATAGATCTCAGCTGCGCCGTATTTCTTTGTGTAGGCGTCAACAAGGGCTTTTCTTCTGTTTACGGAAAGGCTTTCCGGGAAACAGTCTCTGCTCACTGCAACAATGCCGATTTTGATTTCTGGTTTGTTATTCATGGTTTTTTTCTCCTTTTTGTTTTATATTTCTTATTATATTTTCCGTTTCACTGTCCGCAGGATTGCTCTGCTCCTGCCGGATGATCTACAGCGTGATATTCTCGCCCTTCAGGCCGTTAAACGCACCTTCGATGCCTGCTTCTTCATGGGCGATCAGCCATTTGTTCTTCGCTGTCATCAGGCTGTCCTCGCCTGTTTTCTCTGTCTCAAAGGTAAGATCCGTATTGGTTCCTCTGGGCAGTACCACAACGCACTGGAATCCGCTGTCATTCACATGGCAGGGAGCGTAGTGAAGCGTGGTTGCGTAAACTTCGATTCCTGTTCCTGCCGGAACCAGGAAAGCTTCGATCTTCGATGTGTCATATGTAAGATCGTCTTCGATATCCTGCTGGCATCCGAGAAGCAGTACAAGGTCTGTCACTGCCACGTTGATCTCGGAATTCCGGTGATATTCCACCGCGTTCAGCTTTTTGTTGTGGCCGTTGCAGTATCCGATCTGAATGGGAAGTCCGCCGAAAGCCTTATTGGTCAGCGTCTTCTCTACTTCCAGCGCTTCCAGTTCCTCCACAGAGGGCACATAGATCACGTCCTCCGGAACGGGAGTGTGCTTCATCTCTCTGATAAGCGCGCTGAAATCATACCCCTCCAGCACCTTTCCGTATTTGCGGAAAGAAGCGTCTGCTACATTCTGGATTTTCATCCCGTTTACCTCCTTAAAACCCCGGGGAATCTCCGGTCTTCTCTTATTCCGTCCGTAAATCCCTTCCCCTGAAATTATAAAAAGCATACCACATCCGGGTATGCTTTTCGCCTTTTTTCTTGTCTAAATCATAGCACTTTTTTGACATTTTTCAGGAAATATTCTGTTCCTTTCTGACAGCGCTGGGAAGGCTTCCGTACCGTTTCTGAAATTCACGGGCAAAGGCTCTGCTGCCGCAGAATCCATGGTCCAGTGCGATCTGGCTGATGGTTTTGTCCGTGTGGACCACCTCTCCGTAGGCGTAACCCATACGGATATCCTGAAGATATGTCTTAAAATTGACTTTTATATACTTTTGGAACATTCGCGACAAATACTCCGGAGAATACCCGAACGCAGCCGCCACCTGGGAAAGTTTCAGATCCTCCTGATAGTGATCCCGCATATATGTGGTGATCCTGGAAAGCACGGCCAGATGCCGGTTGTGTCTCAGTTCCCGTTCCTGCACCTCGGTCTCTCTGTATTCCGTCACCAGAAGATACATGATCTCATAAAAGAGAGCCAGCATCCGGAATTCATATCCGGCTGTTTTTTCTGACAATTCTCCCTGCCCCGTCCTGCCGGAAAGGATATCTGTCTTCTTTCCCTTTTCATATATATGAAAAATATCCTGCATCAAAGCCGCCATTTTTCTGTTGGCCTCTTTCCGTTTCTCTGTCGCAGCCGTTTCGGGACGGGAAAAACGAATAAATCTCTCGGCTGTAAAATATCCCTCAAACTGTTTCAGCGGGATCTGCAGCACCGCCGTTCTGTTTTTTTCCAGCGCGTTGATGGAATGGATCTCATTGGAATTAATGATAAGAAATTTACCGGCGGTGAGGGGATACTTCTCCTGATTCAGAAAGAAAGTCAGTTCCCCGTCCATCACCGCGAATATTTCTATTGATGTATGCCAGTGTTTTTCCCTTATATAATTCCCGTTATATCCTTCAAACAAAAACAGTTTAAAAGGCAGGCCTTCATTGGGAATGATCAGTTCGTGCTGGAATTCCATACCGCCTCCTCCATACGCACCTCGCCGGCTTCCGTCTCCGTAAGAGCGCTCCGCGCCAGCTTATCCACCTGTTCGTTATAATAGTCCCCGGTATGCGCCACTACTTTGTGAAAGGAAATCCGGACTCTTGTCTGGCTGTTCCGCATCATGTACTGCGCGTATTTCTGTGTGAGAGGATTCTTCGCCTTCCACCTGCCGTTCGCCCACTTCTCGATTCCCTCGTAATCGTAATAGATTTTTAGCGCGTCAAAACCGTTTCCGGCAGCCCACTTTACCGCGTGCATGGCTCCCAGCATTTCCCCCGCCACATTGCGGATGGCAAGTGACTCCGGGTTGTCGCCGCTTCCGGATATCCTGATCTCTCTCCCGTCCGGAACGAGGAGGATGCAGCCGAAAGCATACCGTCCCACAGTCTGGTCGAAGCTGCCGTCCACATATGCGGCAAGGCCTTCTCCGGCGCGGGGACCTTTCGCCTGACTTCCGGCCTCCCCGGAGGGTTTTCTGTCAAAAGTCGTCTCGACCTCCGGACCCAGATAGGCTCTCGCCTCTTCTTCTGTGACGAATCCCTTAAATTCCGCCCCTGGATATCCCTTCACCGCAGCCTGGCACTTCTCCCATGTATCGAATATTCCTGTTGTCAGTCCTTTTTTTACTGCGTAAAACTTCTTTTTTGCCATTCCTTACTCCTGCCGCCTGCTTTCCGTTTCTTCTGAAAGCGCGGTTATACATCTTTATCCTCACCGGTTCCGGCGTTGGGCTCCGCTGTCGGATCAAGCGGCAGATAAAACGCGAATCTGCTGCCTGCCCCCGGCGTACTCCTTACGGAGATCTTGCCTCCGTGGGTTTCCACGATCCATTTTACCATAGGAAGGCCCAGTCCGGAACCCGCGTTTTCTTTTCCTGTCCTGGAAGTATCCGCCTGATAGAAGCGTTCCCAGATATGCGGAAGCTGTTCCTGTGAAATTCCGATCCCGTTGTCTTCCACAGCGCCGAAGACGGTGTTCTTTTCTTTTTTCAGGCTCACCTTCAGCCAGCCGCCCTCTTTTCCGTAGGAAATGGCGTTGCCTATCAGATTCATCCACAGACGGATAAAAAGAGTTTCATCCACATATCCTTCGATTCCTTCCCCGATATCCCTGACTATGGAAATATTCTTTTCCGCCGCCATTTCTTCCTGCTCGTCCGCCGCCATCTCCGTAATAAGTGAAAGATCCAGAAGTTCTTTATGCACTGCCTGCCGCCCCTGATCCGCTCTGGACAGGAAAAGGAGCTGGGAGATCATCTTCGACATACTCCGGGCTTTCCGGCGGATAGCCTCCACTGCGGACCGCTCCTCTTCTGAAAGATCTCTGTCCTCCAGAAGATAATCGCACTGGGACAGGATCACCGTTACCGGCGTGCGCAGTTCATGGGACGCATCGGAGGTGAATCTTTTTTCTTTTTCAAAAGACGCCTCCAGTTTGTCCAGCATCATGTCAAAGGTTTCCGCCATTACATATATCTCGTTTTTTTCTCCGGTAAGGCCGATCCGCTTGGAAAGGTCTTCCTTTTCATAGATTTCCCGCGCGGTAGCCGTAAGCCGCGCGACCGGCCGGAACGCCCTGCGCACGAATAAATATCCCAGGACCGCCGCCAGGGCTACCATCAGAGGAAACAGCACCAGAGAAAAACGGACCGTGATCCTGAGACTGCTCTCGGCGTCTGTGATGGAAGTGATCCCGCGCACCCATACTGTCCCGTATCCGGGAACTTCCAGGGCCGTATCCCGGATATCCCACTGAATATCCCCGGCAGAGATTTTGCGGTGCCCCTCTTCCAGAGGAACATCCTCTGTGAACTCATAAGGAATCCTGCCGCCCAGAAGGCTTCCGCTCTCATTATAGGCGGAAAGATAAATTCCGTTCTCCACCTCGTAAAAATCCCTGTCGAGCTGCAGCCTCTTTCCGGTCCACTGAATATCCTCGGATACGCCGAAAACCTTGTCTTCCATTTCCTGTTCCACAGAAGAAAGGATCTCGCTGCTGCTTAATGAGAGAAGCACCCCCAGCATCACCACAGTGAGGATCGTCATAAACACTGTATAGAGAATTGTGAGCTTCCATTTTAAAGGCAGTTTCTTCATTCTTCCTCCCTCAGAACATAACCGGCGCCCCGCACCGTATGGATCAGTTTCGGCGTGAATCCCTCGTCGATCTTTTTCCTCAGATACCGGATATATACGTCCACAACATTGGAGCCGCCCGCGTAATCGTAATTCCAGATATGTTCCTCGATCTTCTCTCTGGACAGGACGATCCCTTTATTCATGCAGAGATACCGGAGGATCGAAAACTCTCTGCTGGAAAGCGAAATCTCCTTATCTCCCCGGAAAACTCTCTGGGTATTCAGATCCACCTTAAGATCCGCCGCAGTGACGATATTGCTCTTTGTCTCCGCGGATGAATTCTTCCGCAGCATCACCCGTATCCGGGCCAGAAGCTCGTCGAAAGCGAAGGGCTTGACGAGATAATCGTCCGCTCCGGCGTCCAGGCCGGTCACCCTGTCCTCAATACTGTCCTTCGCGGTCAAAAGCAGTACCGGCGTATGCCGTTTCTGTCCCCGGATATATTTCAGAACCTGAAGCCCGTTTTTCTTCGGCATCATAATATCCAGGATCACCGCGTCGTATTCCGTGACAGCCAGGTAATCGATGGCCTCCTCCCCGTCAAAACAGGCGTCCACACTGTATTTCTGATTTTCCAGTCTTTTTTTCAACAATGAATTAAGATCTTTTTCATCTTCCGCAATTAAAATCCGCATAGCGCCGCCTCCGTGTTATTTATTCTCCATGGTGCCGTCCCCGGCCTGCTCCGTGTCCGCCGTAATTTTCCTGATGATGGCCGCCGGATTCCTGTCCGCTGCCGTCAATATCAGATAAATCCGCATTACCGGAGAGCTGGCCGATCCGGTCCCGGATCTCCCGCATTGTCATCCCCTGCACATCCTCAGGGGCGATATCCGGATCCAGTTCTTTCAGTTCCAGATAAGCCATATATTTCCCATAGGAAAGGCCGGCTTCATGGGCCCCCTCAAGGTCGGCAGAATCCGCGTGATAACAGTGGGTATTCTCCTGATCCCGGGTACACGCTTCCACATTGGAGTAAACGGTCTGCGTCTTTTTTTCGTCCTCCCCGGTGACCACAATAGACATCACCTGATTCCCGGCAAGATAAGTCTGCACGTTCTCGTCAGCCATGATCTCTTCCAGAGCGTCCTCATAATTCAGGAACAGGATTTCCAGAGATTCTGACAATTTCTCTCCGTCTTCATTATACTCCTTCACATCCACCACTCTGTCAAAGCGGTTTACATCCAGTTCCAGCGAAGGATTGATATCAATACTGATCACCGATACAGGCTTGAAATAAAGCTGCCATCCACCGAAACCCACCAGAATAATAAGCGCAAGGCACAGCGCGGGCGCAAGACGAAGGACGGTGGATCGTCTCCGGGAACTTCCCGCAGCTTCCGCGAGAAATTTCCTTGTTCTGTCTTTCAGTTTTTCGTCGGCGTGTATCATATCAAACGTTTCCTGTATTTTACGCTTCATACTCATCGCCTCCCAGCTTGTCTTTCAGAATTTTCCTCGCCCGTTTCAGCAGCGTATAGACTGTATTTTCCTTCTTGCCCAGAATCCTGCCGATCTCCGGCGCCGTGTATTCCTCGTAGTAATAAAGATAGACCACGTCCCGGTATTTTTCCGGAAGCTCCAGTACGGCCTCCAGCACCTCCCTGTTGTCCTGGGGCATCTCGGAAGGCTTCTCTATGATTTCATCCAGGGATACGGTCCGGCTGCGAAAAAAACTTTTCAGCAGGTCTTTGCAGGCGTTCACTGTCACCCGGATAAACCAGGCCTTCTCATGTTCCTCATTTTCAAAGGAAACGGAACTGAGGACATACTTCAGAAACACTGTCTGAAATATGTCCTCAGTGTCCGCATGATTCTTCAGATGAACGATACATATTCTCCGGACAGTATCCGCGTACTTCTCAACCGCCCGGTTTGCCTCTTCTTCACTGCGCATATCCATTCCTCATCCGTTATCTGCAACGGCCTCCGTGACATCCGCCGCCATTGCCGCCGTGATGTCCCTGACCGGAGTTTCCGGTTCCGTAATTATCGCACACTCCGTCATTGTCCGCATCTACATAATTCCTGCCCTGGCCGTTCCCGCCTGCATTATATCCGCAGTTGTCGCAGACTCCGTCGTTGTCTTCGTCCACGCAGTACCTTCCCTGCATGCATCCGCTCAGATCTCTACCGCATGTATAGTTACAGGAGCCGCTGTAATAACATGCGCTGTTTCTGTGATGTCCCCGCCCGTGTCCTCCTGCGAATGCGGTTCCCGCAGCTGCCGTTAATAATGCCACAAATAAAATACCTGCAAATAATTTCTTCATAGTAGATTCCTCCTTCATATTTCATATTTTGTTTTTTACCTCTTCACTACTAATACGAATGAGAAGGAGAAAACCGTCCACATATTTTAAACTTTTTTCTGTAAAACCAATGCTTTCGCATATTGGCGCCCAAAATTGTTTTGATAAAATGAAAAAACGTCATATCCCACCGTAATGAAATATGACGTCTTTCCAAGTAGCGGGGACAGGATTTGAACCTGCGACCTTCGGGTTATGAGCCCGACGAGCTTCCGGACTGCTCCACCCCGCGTTATTAAATTACAGGAACATATAAACCACAGGTCTTCGCCTGTGGTTTTATTATATGCCTGTTTCTTTTGTTTGTCAACCCATTTTATCTGAATTTTCAGATTCATATATATAATTATCTGTTTTTCTACAATTTTTGACCGGAATATCCGTCAATCTTATTTCAAACTGTCTTTTCCGTGGAAGAAACCGCCGTCTCCGATCCTTTCCGACAGTTTATTCCGGAATAAATCGCTCCCGTGGGACAGACTTTTTTGCAGGAGCCACAGCGGATACATTCCGGATGATTGGGCGTTTCCGACGGATCCACCTGCATTTTGCAGGCTTTCGCACAGGCGCCGCAGTGAACACACGCCTCTTTGTCCACCCGGTAGCGGAAAACCGCAATGGGATTGAACACCGAATACACCGCGCCCAGGGGACAGATATATTTGCAGAAAGGCCGGTAGATGACGACAGACAGAAGCACGATCACCACGAGAAGCACATTTTTCCATGCATAAAGCCATCCCACCGCGGTGCGCATGGCGCTGTTGAGAAGCACAAGGGGAATCCCGCCCTCCAGCGTTCCCGCAGGACAGATCAGTTTGCAGAAATACGGCGCGCCCTGTCCCAGCATATCCACCACAAACATGGGAAGCAGGATCACAAATACCAGAAAGATCACGTACTTCAGTTTCCTGAGAAGCCGGTCGCCCCGGAAGGTGCTGATCTTTTTTTCAAAAGGAATCTTATGCAGAAGGTCCTGGATCAGGCCGAAAGGACAAAGCCATCCGCAGACAAAACGTCCCATAAGGGCTCCCACGAAAACAAGAAAACCCGCCACATAGAACGCCATCCTGAAATTCCAGCTTCCGATCACCGCCTGCATGGCTCCGATGGGACAGGATCCAAGGGCTCCCGGACAGGAATAACAGTTCAGGCCCGGAACACACAGGTTCTTCAGTTTCCCGTCATATATTTTACCTTTTGCAAAACCAACCAGATAACTGTTGGTAAGGAACGCCCACAGAATCTGGAACCTGTGACGCTTCCATTCGCTTTGCTTTTTCTTATCCAATTCCGATACACTCCATGCAGATTCTCACAGCTTTGTCAAAAACCACCGACATTTCCCCTCTGGATATACCGTAAGCCATCATCAGTATCCCTGCGCATGCCAGAATGATCCCGGGCAGTGGAAAACGGTCGTTGAGGTTCGTCCAGAATCCGCTTTTCTTTTCTGTTTTCTTCATATTCTATCCTCACTCAAAGCCGGATTACTTCTCCAGGGCCGCAAGCTCTTCTTCCACAATCTCTTTCCAGGCGTCAAGATCTCTGGCTCCCACATAGGTCTCCCCTACGATCTCGCCGTCTTTATTGACAAAAAACGTCTCCGGGTACGCCTGGATGCCTTCCAGTCTCCCGTTCATCATATCCGGATCCGGGATCAGGAACGGATAATCTGTCTCCGCGATCTCCGCCAGGAGTTTCGCCGTCTCCACAGCTTCCTCATCTTTCTCCTCTGTATTGCCGGTATCCATCACGATCCCGATCACCTGGACGCCCTCGTCCTCCATCTCCTCGCTGAGCTTCTGAAGTTCCGGAACTTCACTGATACACGGGCCGCACCAGGTTGCAAATATATTGACCAGCGTTAAATCCGCGTCCTCAAAAATCTCTTCCGTATATTCCTCGCCGTTAATGTCCTCCATGACAAAAGGCGCCGCTTTCTCCGGTTCCTCCTCTGCCATCACCGGAACCGCTCCCAGGGTTCCCGCCACAAGGATTCCGGACAGCATCAGAGCCTGAAATCTGTTTCCTGTTTTATTCATGTTTCGTTTCTTCATTTAATCACTTCCTCCTGTTTTATAATGCAGAAACCGGAAAATACCAGGAATTCCTGTTATATGGAAGGAATCCGTCACTTGCACAGATGATAATCCCCGGCTGAACATCCATCCCGAATTTTTCCAAAACACTGAAATTCCTGTCAGGATGTTTCGGTTCTTTTGCTTTCTTAATTTCTATTGGATACAGTTTATCTCCTTCTGTTATCAGAAGATCGATTTCCTTCTGATCCGTATCGCGGTAATAATAGATATCCGGCTGTTTCCCTGAATTGTAATAGCTCTTTATAATTTCAGAGACAACATATGTTTCAAAAAAAGCGCCGTCCATCGCTCCATTTTCCATCGTTTCCCAATCAGGCCATCTGCACAGATAGGCGGCCAGTCCGGTATCCATAAAATAAAACTTGGGGGTTTTCACCAGACGGCTGGTAATATTGGAGTAATACGGCCGCAGAATATAAATAACGCCGGAACTTTCCAGAATCGACACCCAGGCTTTCGCTGTGGGAGCAGAAATACCTATCGCGTTGGATATCTCATTATACTTCAGTTCCTGCGATGTCCTGGCAGCCATATATATCAGAAAATCATAAAACTCACTCAGTTTTCCCACCTGAGCCAGTTCACGGATATCTCTTTCCAGATACGTATTCACATAATCCTGAAAAAAACGGTCTCTGTCCATTTCCTTTGTAATAAATCCCGGCATTCCTCCCTGATATATCCGCTCATATATTTGATGGATATTCTTTGGTCTGTTGTCTCCCATGCGTTCCCGGAGAGATTTCAGATCCGGATGAAATACCCGCCCTGTACGGTTTTCAATTTCCGCAGAAGAAAGCGCAGCCAGATCAAACACAGCCACCCTGCCCGCCAGAGAATCAGACACATCCTTCATCATCCTGAACTTCTGAGAACCTGTCAGCCAGTACATTCCCCTGTTATCCTCGCCTGCAAGCGCCTTCTGATCCACAATCTTCTTTATTTCCAGAAGAATAGAAGGAACTCTCTGAAATTCATCAATGAGAAGAGGGAACCCATAAGTTTCGAAAAACAGAGCTGGATCTTCCTCCGCCAGACGGCGTGCGTTCCCGTCGTCCAGGGTAACATATTTCCGTTCTTTTTCCCTGATATGATAGAGCATTGTAGATTTTCCCACCTGCCGCTGTCCACATACCATGACAACCGGATAACTCTGCGAGGCTTTCAGAATCTGCTCCTCCAGATGTCTCCTGATATACATGTTCACACCTCCAAAACGCCGCAAATTATCGTTAGAATTAAAGTCATACTTTATTTTACCCGAAATCATACAGGGTGTAAAGCATAATTTATATCTTCTTTACATAAAATCACACAAATATTGCTTGAAATATTTTTTCACATATGCTAGTGTGCAAATTACAATACGATCAATTATTTATACACAAGGGAGAATTTATGAATAAGAAAATTTTATCTTTTATTCTGGCGGCGTCCATGACGGCCGCCTGCAGCACAGCCGTATCCGCCGGGGAACAGGAAGGCGGTATTGTTGTTCTTTATACCAACGATATCCACTGCGCGGTAAACGAAGATGAAGAGAATCAGGTCCTGGGCTATGCCAGAATCGCCGGACTGAAGAAGCAGCTGGAAACAGAGGGAAATGATGTCATCCTTGCAGATATGGGAGACGCGATCCAGGGAGATGTGATCGGCACCTTATCCGAGGGCGAATATATCATTGATATTATGGATCAGGTCGGCTACGATCTCGCCGTACCCGGGAACCACGAATTTGATTACGGAATGAATCAGTTCCTGTCTCTTGCAAAGAAAGCGTCTTTCCCCTATTTATCCTGTAACTTTACGGATCTGACTTCCGGAGAACCCGTTTTTGAACCTTACCAGATGATGGATGCCGGCGGAAAGACTATTGCATTCATCGGAATCTGCACGCCTAAGACGATCACTTCCTCCACACCGAAATATTTCCAGAATGAAGACGGGGAATTCATTTACGGTTTCGAGCAGGATGAGGACGGAACCGCTCTTTATGAATGTGTGCAGGAAGCCGCTGATTCCGCCCGCGACGAGGGAGCCGATTATGTGATCGCACTCTCCCATCTGGGAATCGACGCGAGCTGCACGCCCTGGACGTCCTCCGAAGTGATTGAAAACACTTCCGGGATCGATGTTTTTCTGGACGGCCATTCCCACAGTGTGATCGAAGGGGAAACTGTTAAAAATAAAGATGGGGAGAATGTCCTCCTCACCTCCACCGGAACCAAACTTTCCTCAGTGGGCGAACTTACCATAGCAGAAGACGGCACATTCAGCTCCGCTCTTATTTCCGGGGGAATGGAGGCTGATCCGGAAACAGAGGCATACATCAATGACATCAACACAGAATTTGAAGGTATCTTAAACGAAGTAGTTGCCGAAACAGACGTTGCCCTTGTCGTGAACGATCCCGCCACGGCGGATCAGGAGGAACCTGTACGCCTTGTCCGCACCTCTGAGACCAACCTGGGCGACCTCTGCGCGGATGCTTACCGGGCTGTCACCGGAGCGGATATCGGCTTCTGCAACGGCGGCGGAATCCGGGCTGATATCGCGGCCGGAGATATCACTTACAGCGACATCATCAGCGTGCAGCCTTTCGGAAACGAGATCTGTATGGTGGAAGCGACCGGACAGCAGATTCTGGACGCGCTGGAAATGGGCGTTATGGATCTCCCGGCAGAATCCGGCGGTTTCCAGCAGGTTTCCGGTATTTCCTTCGAGATCCATACTTATCTGGATTCCTCCGTACAGCTGGACGCGGACGGAATGTTCCAGTCTGTTGACGGCGAGTATCGCGTGAAGAATGTAAAAGTGAACGGAGAAGATCTTGATCCGGAAAAGACCTATACCGTAGCCTCTCATAACTATATGCTGAAAAACGGCGGCGACGGCTTCAATATGTTCCAGAACTGCAATATGCCCCTGGAAGATATCATGCTGGACAATCAGGCTCTGATCCAGTATATCACTGAAGATCTGGGCGGAACCGTCGGCGAACAGTATGCAGATCCATATGGCGAAGACCGTATTGTGATCGTTGAAGAAGAGCCGTAAAAAGCAATCCGCAAAAAAGAAAGTAAAAAACCGGAGGGACTGCTCAGCTCTCAGACATTGAGCAGTCTCTCCGGTTTTTATATCATTACTGAATCTGAATTTTCCATTCTCCCTTCAGACAGGCAGGCAGCTCATCTCGTGCCACGCTTCCCCTCCCCAGGAAGAATTTGCCATTCCCTCATCCCGGAAGCCCATCTTCTGATACATCTGCACCTTCTCCGGAAGACAGGTGAGAAGGACGAGATTCTTTCCATTTTCTTTCTGCCTGAAAAGGTACCGGCGCATCAGCTCCCTGGCCAGCCCCTGTCTGCGATATTCCGGAAGTACGTCCAGACCCAGGAGCATAATTGTTCTGCCTGATGGATCGTGAAGATCTGCATCTGTGAAGAACTCATCTCTGAAGGATGTCTCCTTTGTGGCCAGTCCATTGAGAAAGCCAGCAATTTTTCCCGTCTCCTTATCAACAGCCACCAGAAAATACTCAGGTGCTTTCTCCACCCGCTCTGTCATCATCTTTTCCGAGCAGGCTTCGTTGGGCGGAAAACAGATTCTTTCGATTTCCGCCGCCTGAGGAGCTTCCTCCCGGCGTATACTGCGGAATTCATATTTTTCATGCAGATTCCCGCCTGCCTTCTCACTTGTCATACATTCCATAATATGCTTGTCTCCTTCTGTCAGAATTCTAAATATTATCAGCTTGCTCTGCCGCGGATTTTCCGGCATTTATTTATAAAGCTGCGGATCGGAACAAGAGCTATAAATTATATTCTTCCTTCAGCTGCAGTGCATGAAGATCCGTCTCATAGATTGACCGGCATGCCTCGCCGGCTTTCACCAAATCCTTTTCTCTGATTCCCTCCAGAATCAGCCGATGGTACGGAATTGTGGATATCCAGATATTATCCGCGCCCTTCAGCACTTCCCCATAGGAATCCAACGTCTTTACAAGACTGTCTATCAGCTGTTCTAAGGCCGAATTTGGAGTCATATGGCGAAGACGACTGTGGAACTCAAAATCTGCTTTCTGAAGATACAGCCCTTCTTTTGCCGCGTTTTCCATCTGACAAAGAGGCGCTTCTATTTTGTCTAAATCTATTTCTCCTTTATGGTAACAAAGCTGTTCAACAATACTGCGCTCCAGCAAATATTTAATTTCAAGCAGTTCTTTATAATCCACACGCCACAGTTTTACATTGATCATACTCTCAGGAGAACCGCTTAAAACATAAGCGCCTTTCCCTGTCCTGACCTCAATAATACCCTCATTCTCCAAAACACGCAGAGCCTCCCTCAGAGAGTTCCTACTTGTAGAAAAACGTTCTGCCAAAGTTCTCTCCGATGGTAGCTTGTCACCTTTTTTCAGATTGTTCACCTGGATATAGTCGATAATTGCGTCTGCAATCTTGCGATGCAAAGAATCTTTTGAAACAGGGCGAATCGTCATAATTCGCTGATCCATCATCCATCCCCCATACTAAAGCGCCGGTATAAGCATGTTAAAAGCAGTTTATACCGGCACTCATCATTTTCTTGTTTCTCTTAATATTAATCTTTACTAAAATAGTTTACTCCTTGACAGCTCCCGATGTCAAGCCTTGAACCACATATTTCTGAACGAAAACAAACATGATTCCTGTTGGCAAAAGAGCCAGAATACCGCCCGCCATCAGAGCTCCCCACTGTACATTATACTTTCCTATCAAAGACTTCAAGCCTACAGGAATTGTCCACATGTCAGGCGTATTAATAAAGATTGTACCTGCAATCAATTCATTCCATGCACCGATAAACGCAAAAACGAATACTGCTACTATCCCGGGGAACATTACGGGAAGCACAATCTTCCATAGTGTCTGAAAGTGCCCGCACCCGTCTACCCATGCCGCTTCTTCCAACGAATAAGGGATTCGCTCAAAGAAACTCCGCATGGTGATAACACAAAACGGAAGGTTTGTGATTGCATAGAAAATAAATAGAGAAAGCCTGGTATTGATAATTCCCATATTTGAATACACAATATACATAGGAATAATAACAAGAATACTCGGGATCATCTGAGTAATCAGGAAATAGAGAAGCATTGTCCCCTTTCCTCTAAATTTGTAGCGAGCCAGTCCATATCCTCCAAAGATTGAGAGAATCACGACAAAAACAGCTGTAGCAAGTGTCACGATAATGCTGTTCTTAAGGTATACTCCATAGTCCAGCATATTAAATAGTGACTGATAATTTTCCGTGGTAAACACATGAGGATAATAGGTAATCTGCTGTGCATCCACGATTTCCGCATTTGTCTTAAAGGATGTTACGAGCATCCAATAAATCGGGAGAACTACCAGAAGAAGAAAAAACAGCAGAATAAAAAATCTTACGACGTTGATCAGTCTCCTTTTTGCCTTTCGTCCCATTAAAAATCACCTGCCTTTTCATAATTGCTGAGCTTCAAAAACAGGGTTGCATATATTCCAAGAATTACAATCAGCAAAACTCCAAACGCACTTGCCAGTCCGAAATCATAGGAGGAAAATGCCTTAGAGTACATGTATGACGGAAGTGTCTGCGAATAATTCACCGGTCCTCCTCCTGTAATAATTACGATCAAATCGAAGGAGTTAAAAATCCATATCGTACGAAGCAGAACCGTCATAATAATCGTTGGCTTTATATAAGGAAGTGTCAGGGAGAAGAATTTTCGAAACATTCCGCAGCCGTCAATGTCGGCAGCCTCATAAATGTCCTCCGGCACTGACTGAAGCGCAGCAAGGATCATGATTCCGAAAAATGGAATTCCCATCCAGATCATTGCAATGATCACAACTGCCAGAGATAAGCCGGGAGTACCCAGCCAGGCCACATTTTCATCGATAATTCCAAGTTTCATCAAAATATCGTTGACTACTCCGTACTCTCCGTTAAAAGACCAGCGGAACATCAGGCCTACTACGAAAGAGGAAAAAGCCCATGGAAGAAATACGATCGACTGATAAATGCCTCTTCCACGGAATTTATCTTTCAGACACAGGGCGAGAAGCAGGCCCAGGAAAAACTGAACCATTACCGATATTACCACATAAATCAATGAGTTTTTCAGTAGCAATAGAAAATCTGTGTCAGAAAACATTTTTTTAAAATTTTCGAAATGGTTAAACGCTACATCTCCTACTGATGTCAGTTTATAGTCCTGCATAGACATAATAATACTTTTGACCAGAGGATACCCGTACATGATCAGAAGAAGGATCAGAACAGGCAGAACAAACAAATAAGGCATTATCTTTTTTTTCGTCTTAAGATTCATAACTGTTCTCCTTATGTCATATGGCAGAAAGGGCACCGTTATCCGGTGCCCTCCCTGGCATATTTAAATTAATCATCCATTGTCAACGCTGTTTCCACCTGCACGTCCGGATGCTCTTCCAGATAAGTCTTCATTCGAGATTCCAGTTCATCTGCAATGGTATACAATGCCGTTTTTGCATCCTCGTCTCCCAGCAGATATTTCTGAATTTCCTCGTGCATCATTCCCTGATGCATATCGGTATAGTCGAAGGGTCCCATCGTAGCCGGTACGACCAGATTAGGATCATTCAGCTGCATGGTGAATGTGTAGTAGGGTCCTCCCTCTCCATACATTTCATCTTCTGCCGCATCTTTTTTGATTGGAATGAGACCGGACATACGGCAGTATTCACTGCTATTGTCAGTTCTTGTAAGGAATTCGATCAGTTTCCATGCTGCATCCGGATTTTCCGAATCTGAAGAAATAGACAGAGAATAGGAGCCATTGATCAGATTATACAATTTTCCATCCTTATCACTTTTCGGAACCGGCATGACCATCCACTGGTCGTCCTCCATATTAGCAAGACAGGTTGCCGCCACTTCAGAATCGTTCATTAATGTCCCCGTCAGACCGCCGATAAAATTATCCACCATTTCTGTAAACCCCCAGTTAATGGAATCTTCCGGAGCATAGCCATCCAGGTAAAGTCCTGTCCATTTTTCAAAAGCTTCCAGACATTCATCTGATTTAATCAGGATATTTCCTTCACTGTCATAGGTATTTCCGCCTGTATAATTCTGCAGATACGTCATAAGCGGATCAAACGCCCCTCTGGCGCCCCTATAGGACACTCCATAACGTTTTTTCTCCGGATCGGTCAGTTTTTTGACAACATCGAAATATTCATCGTAAGTCCATCCTTTTTCCGGATCCAGTTCAATTCCTAATTCTTCGCACCAATCTTTTCTGACAAAGATACCTTTTACCATCATGCCATCCGGTATCGTATAAATATCTCCGTAGCGATCCTTTTCACTCTGCCAGAATAATTTATTCACCGCCGTCGTGTACTCTTCCGTACTGTCTCCCAGATAATCAGTCAACGGGATGATCCATTCGGAACCTGTCAGCTGCCCCAACCATCCAGAATGTGTAGTTAATACATCCGGAAGCTGATCAGACGCTCCCAGTACTGTAATTTTATTAGCCGCATCATCCCATGGCACGCTTTCATACGTTACGGAAATTCCGGTTTCTTCTTCAAATTTCGCAAAAGCTTCCTCATAATACGCCTGACGCGATTCACTTGGAGAGACATCCAGGAACCGTAGGGAAACTCCTTCGAACTCTTTACTGTCATTGGATTCAGCGACACAAATCTGCGCCATTCCCAAAGTCATCACCGCGGCCAGTACAATGCTTAGTACTTTTTTCTTCATTCTCGTTCCTCCTTTTTAATGAAATCATAATTCTAGGGTTACAGTTTCTTTAAGGCCACCTCCAAATCCTCAATTAAATTGTCCGCACCCTCTAGGCCACAATACAGACGTATCAGCTGCCGTTTTGTCTCCCTCTGCGTCAGTTCCTCTTCCGTGGCTTTATATAAAGGCATTAATGCGAGACTTTCAAATCCGCCCCATGAGCATCCCTTCCCGAATAATTTCAAATCATCGAGAAATTTTATGGACTGCTCTACTGTAGCATCAAGTATCAGGCTCATCAGACTGGTATGCCCTTTCTGCTGTTTCAAAATTATGTCACGCTGAGGATGCGATTCCAGCCCTGTATAATAAACCCGAACTACTTTTTCGTTTTTTTCCAGAAATTCGGCTACCTTCAAAGCTGTATCCTGATGCTGCATCATTCTCGCATAAAGTGTACGGAGCCCGCGAATGGCAAGCCAGCCTTCCATAGGTCCCAGAATTCCTCCGTACCATTCTCTCATCTGTGTCTGAATCCTGTCCATGAGCTCTTGATCTTTTGATACAAGAACGCCTCCTATGATATCGCTGTGTCCTCCTATATACTTAGACATAGTATGCATTACAATATCAATTCCGTAATCCAGAGGATTCTGAAAAAGAGGTGTCATACAGGTATTGTCAATATATGTTTTCACCTCGTAACGATGCGCCAGTTTCGCAATTTGTTCCAAATCAACCACACGGAAAACAAAAGTGGCCGGACTTTCCAGTATCATCAGATCTGCCTTCTGTTTCATGGCATCCTCGACTTCATCCAGATCGTTTCCGGAAACATAGGTCACTGTCATATTCAGCTTTGGAACACAAAAACAATTAAGGAAATGAGTTACTGGCTGATATACATCTTTCATACAGATAATATGAGAACCTGCTCTGCATGTCGCCATAATAGCAGCCGTACAGGCAGCCATTCCTGATGAAAAAGCAAGTGCTTTGCTTCCATGCTCCAGTTCTGCAATCTTTCTTTCTAAAATTGAAACAGTGGGATTGGCGTCACGGCCGTAAATATACTCATCTTCTTTTAAAATGTCCGCATCTGCATAATCCTCAAATCTATCATAGATATGAAGTGAAGTAAGAAAAACCGGCGGCGTCACAGCATGGAAATATTTTTCCGGAGTCTCTCCTGAATGTGTCAGGCTTAACAACTTTTCTTTCATACGAAATCCCTCTCTTTTAATAGGTATAGTGGTAGAACCAGTTATCCCAAAATATTATCTATATAATTCTTATCAATCCCCTTATGTTTATAGACAATAGTATACTTTGGACACAAAATTTTGTCAATACTTTTTTTTACATCAAAGTAATAAATTCATTGCAAAATCCCTGTAATAATGCTATAATCCACCTAAACACCAATCAAATATTATAAAAAGGAGAAGATTATGAGCAATCTTTATAAATCTTCCTCAAAGTGCTACCTGATAGACCATCATTCGCCCCAGCCACCTATCATACCACTAAACCATTTGGACATTAACGAATATGAAGCGTTTATCGACACTGCGAACGTGGATTCTATGATGGTATACTGCAAAGATCACTGGGGCGTAACGTATTATCCATCCAAAGTTCCCGGCGCACAGTTGCACCAGGGGATTACTGACGACTGGATTAAATCTGTAAGCACTCTTTTAAAGAAAAAGAAAATTGAATTTATTGCCTATTACTGTATTGAATACGATGAAGGCGCTGCCAGAAGCCATCCGGAATGGAGAGCCCGAAAAGCCGACGGCAGTCCTCTCATCCGCGAGGACACTTATGCCAGATGGAGTCTCTGCTGCTATCAGACGTCTTATCGCGAATACTGCCTTGCACAGTTGAAAGAAATCGTCACAAATTATGCTCCTGATGCGTTATTCCTAGATATTTTCGGCGCCTCTCTCTGCTACTGCGGCAGCTGCCGCAGAAAATTCCAGGATTTATATGGCTATCCACTTCCGGAAACATCCGAAGATATTCACCTGCACATCTCAGACATTATCAAATTTTTGGATGACAACGCATATGATTTTTTTCACCAGATCAAGACAGAACTAAAGGCCATTGATCCTTCTCTTGCCATCACTGTTAATTTTTCCTGCCATTATCCCCAAAAGTTCCGGAAGCTGCTGGACTATCAGTTTTCTGAGCCACTTTTGTCGGATAACTGGTATTCCTCTGCTTATGCCAGGGATACTGCAGAGGGTCAGTTCCCTATTCTTTCTCCCGGGGAAGCTTCACAGGTATATAACTACGCACCGCAGAATCAGTACATTTATAATTTGTCCTCCATTGCTGCCCAGAACTGTCGGGTGGGTATGTACAGCGGATCCCAGCATCGTGACGGCACCCTTGATTTTGAAGAGGCAAAGCGCCTGGGTGCAGCTTATCACATACTGGATAAAATGTCTCCCTGGCTTACCGGACGCGCAGCCTATGGCAATGTAGGGATCATTCAAAGTGATGCCTCCAAAGCCATCCATCTTCCGCAGCTGATTCCCGATGCCATTCTCCGGATGAAACGGCACTGTCCTCATACGAACGCAGTTCTCGGAGCCATGAAACTCTGTGAAAATGTAAAGATTCCCTGGAGAGTTCTGCCGGAAGCAGTTCTGACGCCAGATCTGCTTAAGCAGTATGATCTTCTTCTGCTTCCGGAGGTCTATGTTGTCAGTCCTCAGCTTCTGAAGCTTCTGCAGGACTATGCGGTATCCGGCGGAAAAATTATATCTTCCATGGAGTCCGGCCTCTGGAATCCGGACGGAACCCGTAGGGACGAATCTGTGCTGTCAGAGCTGCTTGGCGTTTCATTTAAAGAATTGCACCATGAATATTCTCAGAATACCTGGGCGGCCTATCTTACCCCGAAAAATGGATTCTCCTTTCAGGGCCTGCTTTCCTGCACTACCACTCCTGTAAGTAGCGTCTTTTCAGAAGTGCAGTGTATAAGAGCTCACGAAATAGCAGAATTTATACTTCCCAGCGTAGCCTGCGACTTCCAGCACTGGGTAAATTGGTGGAGTCCTCCACCGGGAGATCCTTCCGGATATCCTGCTATTACCCTTAACAAATACGGAAAAGGACATGTTCTCTACACCGCCTTTGATTATTTCACCATGGCAGCAGAAGAGACTTATGAAGATACCGATTTGCTGTTTCAGGATTTTTTTAATGCTCTGAATTTTATTCCACGGATTCAAAACAAAACGCCATACAGCCATGTAATCCGGACTGCGTTTTCGCGGCAGAGAGATCATTATCTTGCACATCAGATCTCCTCTATTCCACACCTGTGCAAAGGAGAAGCTCCGCCTATCAGCGGAGGCGAGCTAGTGATACAGGGAAAAATTTCTTCCGCTTTTCTTGTATACCCACGGAAAGAAAACCTCTCCTTCCGCTATGACGGAAAAGTTTCTGTAATTTCTCTTCCGGACTTTTCCATGCAGCAAATCATTTCCTTTAAAATGTTTGAATAGACATGAAATTCAGATATCGTAACTTTACAACTGACCAGAGCTTCTATACAGCAAGAGAAATCGAGTTGTAAAATAATTTTGATTTTAGTCCCTAACAAATAAGAATGAGGCAATCCCACAAAATTCGTTTTGGGAAATTCAAATTCTGCACGGGATTGCCTCTCACTTTTTGTAAGCTCGATTTTAGAACGCAAATAACTTATGTGGATTTCACAAAGAGTACCATCGTTTATTCCTAAGTATTCTGAACAGTTCCCCTTATTTGGAACTGCTTATTTCCAGTCAGTCTCATAAACATTTATCATTATTCTTTCGTTTAAATCAGCTCCTGTATCAGCTGATGTACCGTCGTCATTTCCCTGATGCGGCCCACATTGCTTCCACAGAAGATCAAACCGTTTTCCACATCTCCTTTCACCGCGTCGATCAGCGCTTTTGTGATGCAGTAAGGCACTTTTGCCGGATTGCACTTTTCCAGACAGTTGTAACATTTCGCCACCGGCTGACGGGCCTGCTCCACCTGACGGATAAAACGGTTCCTGAGCGCGCGTCCCGGCATTCCCACCGGGCTCTGAATAATCTGCACGTCTTCCTCTTTTGCGTCAATATAAGCCTGTTTGTAGGCCTCTGACGCGTCGCACTCTTCCGTCGCCACAAAACGGCTGGCGATCTGCACACCATCGGCGCCCAGATCCAGTGCATGAGCGATATCTTCCCGGTCAAAGATTCCGCCGGCAACCACTACCGGGATCTTCTTCCCGTATTTCTCTTCATATTCTCCTTTACAGGCTATGATCTGCCGGATCTCATTATCGTAATCCAGTTCATCCATATGATCCAGCTGTTCTCTGGAAAATCCCAGATGTCCGCCTGCTTTCGGTCCTTCTATCACGATAAAGTCCGCGGTTCTGTCGTATTTGTGAGCCCACATCTTAAGGATCAGCTTCGCCGCGCGGCAGGAGGAAACAATGGGCGCGATCTTTGTCCCGCATGTTTCACTGACCAGTGCAGGGAGGTTCACCGGCAGACCGGCGCCGCTAATGATCACATCCGCTCCGGCCGCTACAGATTCTTTCACATGCTCCGCGTAATGTTTCAGAGCGACCATAATGTTCACGCCGACCAGGCCTTTCCCGCCGGCACTCTCCTTCGCCCACTGTATATGTTTCCTGATCGCCCGCGCGTTGCATCCCGCCTGATCCTGTGCGAATCCCTCCTCATCATAGCCGATCTGGGCCGTGGAGATCACGCCGACGCCGCCTTCTTTCGCCACTGCTCCGGCAAGGCCGCTGCGGCTGATCCCTACGCCCATACCTCCCTGAATGATGGGAATATCCGCAATTTTCTCCCCTATACACAGTTTCTTAAGTTTTGTTCTGTAGTTATCCATATCCATGATTTCCCTCCGGGTTATACCTGTTTTATATGAAACATTAATTTGTTTTTCAAATAATTTGAATATCAAATTATTTTAAGTATAATTCTTTGGGTTTTTCATGTCAATAGATATTGTAATGTTTTCTATTTGATGTAGTTATGGATACCATATTGTTCTTGTTAAAATAATTCACTGTTAAAAATTCGTACGACAAAATTCTTCTTTTGCACCTTCCTGCTCCTCCCCTCCCTGAAACAACAATTCCGGCATTTCCTCCAGCACCTCATAATAAGGCCTGTTAAAATGACAGTAAAAAGCCAGATAAAAAAGCATATCCCTGGGCGCGCGGATATCTCTTAATTGCCGTCCGATATATGTCCGCCGTCCCTCTTCTCCCAGATTATCCCAGCAAAGGTTTCCCATTCTTTCAAGTTTTCGTGATACTGACGCATAACTCTTTCCTGTTCGTTTTGCTACCTCCGGATATACATGCTTTGTTACCCGGATATCGTCCTGGGACATTCTTTCGTCAAACAGCAAATGGACTGTTATTCCGACAGCGCAGGCAAAGGTTTTGATTTCACTTCTGACAGGGCCTAAAATACTGCGGATTACAGCTTCCTCTTTTGTCATACCATAAAAACCCCTTTCTTTTCCTATTATTTTTATGATATGGCATATTCTTCCTGTTCCGACGTCAGGCGACATAATACGACAGTTAGAAATATTCTTTCATAAACAAGACGGTCAAAGGGTTTCTTCACTGAGCATTTGGACACGTAAGCATCGGTGTACAAGGGGACCGTATTGTCCCCTTGTACATCGATGCTAGACACGGCAGAAGAATACGGCGGACAGAAAATAACAGGAACGTATTTGTGAAAACATCTGTTTTTTGGGAATTTCCGTATTATTATACGAATTCCTCCCAAAGAAATATCTGCAATCCTGTAAAAAATTCCCGCATATTTTCCGTGTCTTCCTGTACGATATCACTTAAAAGAAGCGGACATGATCTCTCACGTCCGCTTCTGATGAAGATTAAACAATATTCAGATTTCCTTTCCCTTTGTCATGATCCAGTGAAGTACAAAAGGAATAAATAAAGTGATCAAAGCCGCATAGCCCAGATACGCATAGCCTTTGCTGACTACTGTCATCAGTCCGAACTGGGCGATGGCGAAGGCCAGAAAGGTAAAGATCAGGGTAAATACCGCATTCCTTGCCAAATGGCCCTGCTGCCTTTTTGCCGGAGAATCCATCCGCCGTTCTACCGCGTTTACGCACCTGGTAACGATTCCCGAGATCATATTTACGGCTGTAGAAATCGCGCCGAGAATGATCAGCAGGGAAATCACCGGAGTCAGAACCCCGGCGCCCACTCCATTCTGTACCAGCACCAGCATCGGTACAGAGGCTGTCGCCAGATCCGCCACATAAGCCACTGCCAGAAGTCCTACAATGGACAGCTCCATGGCAAAAAAGTTGCAGACAAACATTCCAACTGCTGCTCTGTTGATCTGCTTAACATCTGTAACAGGCTCCACATGCTGATACATTACAGAAACAGAAGAAAGCTGGAACAAAAAGTACAGCACTGCCGACCAGAGAGCCGGCCCGAAAGCGCCGCTTTCTTTTGAAAGCACTGTCATCTCTCCGCTGCTCATACGACTTACAGCGGCCGCAATGCTGTCCCACTGGACGATGATATTCGGCACCAGAACAAGTACAAGACCGATGATAATAAGAACGCTCAGTGTAGACGCGCATTTACGCACAACATTGGTTCCAAACAGGGCGATAATAAAAATGAAAGCCGCAACAAAAACTGTACACAGCCAGTACGGAATCCCGAAAAGCGTCTCCAGTGTGGAACCGCCGGTGGCAAAAGCCGCCGCTG
>ERZ1643249.1398-NODE-1398-length-24448-cov-9.017915_pt1 | contig 24448 bp, 22 predicted proteins | sample MGYA00579263_ERZ1643249 | MGnify/ENA primary metagenome ERZ1643249 (study PRJEB29033, sample SAMEA4952264) | chicken gut metagenome | biome: Broiler Chicken; feature: Gastrointestinal Tract; material: Caecum | place: Ireland | collected 2018 | study: Broiler... | reverse complement strand
TTTTCTTACTAATTGGGTCATATATGATGTTTTAAAGCAGAATGCTCTTTGCATTGCTTTGGTGGAATTAAATGGCTGACTACGCAGTGATTTAGAGTTTGCACCCTTTGTACACGCACCAAGATACATAGTGTCGGCTTCTGATATTTCATGAGCTTTTCCTTGCCTTATTTTATTTATTATTGTATTCCAGTCTTTTTCTATTTGATTTAAATCTTCACTTTTAGCTAGTTCAAATAATTTTTCATGTGTTATTATATAGTCCTTTTTATCTTTATTTGGTTCCCATAGGTACCATAAAAGTTCAATTTTATTATTTTTATACCAAAAGTGACTACTTTTAAATTCATTTTTATATTCTGTTTCATAATCAATTATGTTGAGTACTAATCTTTCTTTTGCTGAAAGTTTGCCACCTTTTATTCGTTTATATGGTGTAACTTTTAATTCTATGCCAGCTGGCATAAAATCGGGCTCTGAATCACTATTATTATCCATACCAAATAAATATTTTTCTATTAATTGACCTAATCCACCTTTATTTGCTTCTTTATCTTCAATAGTTATAAGTTCTGAGTTTAAAATATCATTTAATGATTTACCCAGTGCGGATTTTGATATTATTTCAATTTCTTGCCTACTATATCTTCTACCTTTTTTCATAAATTTCTCCTTTTGATCTTGTTTTTTTACTAATTTTATTTTAAAATATTTATTGTGTAGAGGTTGATCTATTATCAAAAAACATTTATAATATAGTTAGTAAAAGTTGATCTTTTTATTTATTTTTATTATAATATAATTATGGCAATATAACAATAAGGAGGGCTATAGATATGAAGAAAACAGCTATAGAATTGTTTGCTGGTGTTGGCGGATTTAGATGTGGTTTAAATCATGTCGAACTAAAAAATGGGAAAGTTATTGAAAATGGTAATTGGAAGTTTTTATGGGCGAATCAATGGGAACCAGCAACTAAAAGTCAAGAAGCATATGAGTGTTATAAAAAAAGATTTGGTGGAGATGTTTCTAATGTAGATATATTTGAGGTAGACAAGCATGATATACCAGATCATACTTTGTTAGTTGGCGGATTTCCATGTCAAGATTATTCAGTTGCGCAAACTCTTTCAAATAGTAAAGGTATTGAAGGAAAAAAAGGTGTTTTATGGTGGGCAATAGAAGAAACTTTATCAATTAAAAAACCACCTTTTGTATTGCTTGAAAATGTCGATAGATTACTTCTTTCACCGGCTAAGCAACGTGGGAGAGATTTTGGAATGATGCTTAGAAGTTTTTATGAAAATGGTTATGATGTACAATGGAGAGTTATTAACGCGGGAGAATATGGACTTCCTCAGAAAAGAAGAAGAACTTATATTTTTGCATATCATAAGTCAACAAAATATTATAAAGAGATGCATAAGCTTAATGATAGAAATATTGTTTTTGACGAAGGAATTTTTTCAAAAGAGTTTCCAATTCAATCTGAATATTTAGCTATTAATAAAGCTGATATTTCGGAATATAAAGATTTAGTCGAAGTAAGCAATATGTTTAAATGTCAATTTTATAATGCAGGAGTTATGAAGAATGGTGGAATATATACTGTTAAAGTCAAAGCTGACTGTGACAAAATTTATCCTTTAAGAAAAATTAGAGAAACTGGCGGTGTGGATAAAAAATATTTTTTAAATAAAGACCAAATTAAGAAGTTTGAATTTTTAAAAGGAAGTAAAAAAATTCCAAGAGTTAAACCTAATGGTGAACCGTATTATTACTCTGAAGGCTCAATGCCTTTTCCAGATAATTTAGATGCGCCTGCAAGAACTATGCTTACTAGTGAAAGTGGAGTTAGTAGAACTACCCATGTTATTGAAGATTATCAAACTAAAAAATTACGTTTATTAACGCCTAAAGAATGTGAGCGAATTAATGGTTTTCCGGATGATTGGACTAATACTGGAATGACTGATAGAAAAAGATATTTTATGATGGGAAATGCCTTAGTTGTAGGAGTAATTGAAAAGATAGGCAAAGAAATAGAAAATATTGTAGAAAAAGAAGAATAATTTTTTATTATTTAATCTTAAAAAGTAAGTTTATTAAAAAATATGCTTACTTTTTCATTAAATACGCTTATCTCAAATATTTAATTATTTTCTCTTCGTCAGGTATTCCATCTGTTTTACATCTTATTAATTGAAGACCAGCTTTTTCAAATATTTTATTTTTTAACTCATCATTATGAACTTGATGAGTGTTTTCTTTATTAAACGGATTATGATACCCACCATCTACTTCGATAGCTAAACGATATTCAGAAGATGCTCTATCAAATATTAAGAAGTCAACATGGGAATGAATATTCTTTTTAAATTTCATTTCTTCGGCTGTTAGTGTGTCTAAGTCTTCAATGATTTCGTCTAATGGAACGTGAGTTATGATATCGTAACCATCTATATGATTTTTACTTAATATTTTTAATAATTCTTCATAAAATATATCTTCACTTATGATTCCTGTTCTTTTAGCTATTTTTTGTCTTTCTCTATAATATTCTTTATATAATAAATCAAAGCAGCTGTGTAATTTACTGTTTACTATTTTACCATCTTGATACTTTATGTACTTGATTAAATCTTGAATATTACCATTTGTATTCATTATGGCAGAGTCATTGACTACTAAAATAAACTTATTTATAGCTCTTGAGACAACAACATTCAATCTATTTGGCTGGTCGGTAAAGCTTTTTATTTTATTATCAACACTTGAAAATATAATTATATCTTTTTCTCTTCCTTGAAATTTGTCTACTGTGTCAGCCTGAATGTTAGAATAATTTTTGAATTCTTGTTTTAATAGATTACTTTGATTTACGTACGGAGAAATAATACCAATCGATTCATTATTATATATTGAAGGAAGTATTTCTTCTCTGATTATATCTAATTGTCTTCTATTTATGTGGTCTCTAGCATGGTTACCAACGCTTGTAACATACATTTGTAACGTATCTTTTGATGAATTTGAATTTGATAAGATAATTAATTCATTATTATAAAATTTTAAGTTACAAAAGTTTATTATTTTTGGATTGCACCGGTAATGTTCTTTTAACATAGTTTTGGTTATATCAGGATAAAGTTCTATAACTGAAGATAATAGATCATGATTCCGATAACGATATTCGTTTGATATATTATATTTTAACCAGATTTGATCACTTATAATGGCATTTTCATTTGTAACAACGTTGGATAGCTGTTTTAAATCACCAACAATAACAACGTTTTTCGCACATGATAATGATAATACAGCGGTTACTAAATCTACCTGTGATGATTCGTCGACAATTATATAATCATACATGATATTTTTTGATAAGCTTGATACTAAAGAATATGTTGTACTTATAATAACAGGATAGTCTTTAAGAAATTCAGCTGACATTCTTTTTAAATCCGATTTTTCATATTTCTTTCGCTTAACCTTTTTATATCTTTTGGCAAGTCTATGTTTAAATATTTGCATTGATATTTTTGTATAATATTTCATTTCTTCTTTAATATTATAGTTATTTAAACTTGTTTTTAATCTGTTAATTTCTTTTGTTAGATTATTAATACGATTTTTATAATAAAGATTTTTTAGTTCTAAAATTATATCATTTAAGTTATTGTCAAAAATATCAAATGATAAAAGTCCATATTTAATAAAATATTTTATTTTTGAATATATAGAGATTGTTGATTTGTTTTCTAATTCAAGCCATAATTTTAATATCTTTTTATAATTTGGATTACGCCACCATTTTATGGTAATATTTTTTGTTCTTGTTTTATAATATTTTGAAAATTGTTTTGATTCTAATTTTATGGCTTCTAAATACTGAATATCTTTGGCAAGTTTATTTTGATCTTCTAGTTTTCTATTTAACTCATATTCTTTATTGTTCAGAAAATTTATTTTGTTTTCTGCTTCCTCATCAGTTAATAACCAAGTATTTAAGTTTGGTAAATCTTTTTGATTTTCAATAAATTCTGTTTTGTTTTTATCTTTACCTAGAAAAGCAACTAGAAAATCTAAATCATTATTTTTTAACTTATCATAGACATTTTGAATGGCTGCATTATTATTGGAAACAACAGCAACTGTTTCTCCATTCATAACTAAATTAGATATTATATTTAAAATGGTTTGAGTTTTTCCTGTTCCTGGCGGACCTTCTATAACACTTATTCTATTTGTAATAGCTCTTTCTGTAGCTAGTTTTTGACTTTGATTAAAGCCGAAGGGAAACCTTACATGTCTAACCATTCTATATATAGATGGCAAAGTTCCTTTTAAATAATAATTTAAAATACTATCTTTATTTAAGTTATCTAAATTTTTATATCTTGAACCAAGAACATTATATCCACCAACTACTATGCTTACTTTTTCAGCTAATTCTTTAAAATATTTTAGATTGTTTTCAAAATTATTGTTTTCTATTTTTATTCTTTCGTTTGAATAATTATATTGTTTATCACTATTTTTGAATTTAATAATATAGTTTTTATTATTTAATTTTATACTTTCAATCTCTTTTGTTTTATCTACATCGTCAATTAAAATTCTTCTTATACACAAACTCCCATTGCTTTTAGTGCACCATAAATATTTATAATAAACTTCTTTAAATGAATATTACTTTTACATCACTATTATAAATGTTCAATATTTTTAAATTCATATTTATTATTTTCTTCTAATTTATTCCTTAAAACAGATAATAATTGCATAATTAAATAATTAATCTCTTTAAAATTAATTTTGATAGTTATGCTTTGTTCTCTTGGATGGAATAGCTTATTTCTTAAACAATCTTCACCATCATAATATTTTTTTAGTAATTCTATGCTTTTTTCAGCAATAATATTATTGCACGAATTTATTATAGACATTGTTGTTTTCATTATACCCTGTTCATATTTTTCAACATCGGCCTCTGGTATTAATTTATATATTTCCAATACCATTCTTTCAATTAATGGAAAACTGTAATATAAGCTTTTAAGATTCCCACTATTTAATAGTTTTGTATCGATGTGACCTATTAACTTAACTGTTTCTTCATTTTGAATTGCATTAATCATATCTATATATGTAAATTTAACCATTCTAAAACCTCTCTTATATTTTCTTTTTCTTTTTGTGTTATTTTATAATTTCTAAAAATCAAATTGTTTGATTTTTTTTGTTTATTATATCTGAAATTTTCATATTTAGATATATCTAATTTTTTATTTTTTTGCGTTTTAAAATTATTTAATAGATGATATAAAGTATCAAAGTCAAACAAATCTGAATTAATACTGTTTTTTGATAAATTTATTAAATCATTAATGTTATGACCTAGTTGTTCTATTTGCATCATATTTATATTTGACATTATTAATAAGTAATATTTTAAATGCAGTTCAACACAAAATATTAAATTGTAAATTGTAGTCGGTTTTGTTAATTCTTCTTCAAAACAATAATGTGCTATTTTAGCAGCATCTTCTTTTAACTTTTCATAATTTGTTTTTATTTTATTGAATGTATTATTCGCATTACTTAAAGTAGTTTCAGATATTTCACTCAATTTTTCATCATATTTAATATCAAACTTCATTTATCATCACACTTGTAAATAATAAGCCAGAAAAAGATACTAGTAACGGAATATTTAAATCTGAATTAATTAAACTACCATGTAACATTTTATTTCTTAAATTTAATCCATTCTTATCATATAGTATATAATTTAAATACATTAAGCCATTTTTTTGATAATCGTTATCGTAACAATCAAAAAGATTATTCAAATTTGTAAAATCATCTTGTTCTATATTTAAATTATTTCTTTTTAATAATTCTTGAATATGCAATTCCATGGCTAAAATATTATTAACTACAATTGCATAATCATTGTCCAAATCTGGTGAAATTTCTGAATTTAAATCATAAATGATTTTTTTAAAATTATCATAACCTAGAATATTCATAACAAATGTTTGTTGTAAAATAAACGTTTTAGATAGATAATTTAATAATTCTTCATAATAATTGTTTTGTAATTTATTTTGTAATTTTGGATGGGATTCTGTATATTCTTTTCCTATTTTGTCGTAGTATTTTTTGAAATTATTAGTTTCAGAAATATTTTTTTCATTTGTAAGTATGTAAACTTGGCTGCTTGTGTCAATGCTAAATCTAGTCACTAGACTTTGAAGTGGAAATTTTGCATATGATTCAAGTGCATTTTCTATACTTAATGAAAAATTAATTCTAGAAGCATTATATAATAAATATTTATTATTTAATAATTCTTGTTTGTACTTTTCAATCTTTTCATTTGGAATCTTTAATTCAAATTCTTGTTTGTGCATTTCGGCATTAACATATTCTTCGTCAGAAAGTAAAAATCTCTTTAATCTTAATAATTGTATTAGGCACTCTTTAAGCTTATTTTTCTGTTCATCTGAGAGCAATGTGATGTGCTGAAGTATATATAATAATTCTTTTCTTAACATTTCAATTTCAGATATACTACCAAGAAAACTTTCTTTTTTATCTTTAAATTTGTTACACAATTCATTAACATTATCAATATATTTGTTGATTATGTTTTTCAAATCATGCTCTACAATGCATTTTTCTTTATCAAGTTCGAATATCATTTCTTTTGCATAATTATATCCCCTAAAATTTAAAATAGATTCTAAAATATATTCCATATAAATTTTCTTATGTTCCTTTTTATGGCTGTCATATAAAATAATATCATATAAGCTTATTTTACTCTTCACTAATATATCTATTAATTCATTATATTCATTTTTCTGATTTTTTAAATTATGAAATATTCTATTTATTAATTCGGAGTCTAAATATATATTTTTCTTTATTCCAAATTGAATTAAACTTTTATATAGTTTATAATTATTTCCTTGTGCACACTCTAAAAAGTCTTTTTTATTTATTTGAAAGTTATTTAACTGGTTAATAAAATCCTGTTGTGCTTCTTTATAGTTAATGTATTTTTGTTTGTATGTTTTTGAATTGATAGTATTAAAATATGTATATAAAAATTCTAATATTATCATTTTTTCTTTATTTAAATTATTGTTTTTAGCATATGTATATAACTTAAATAAGTGGTTAATTACTTCTGACTTAAATCGTATTTCATTACTGTTGATTACTGTTACTAATCTATTATCTGAATAAAAAACTAAGCTACACAAATGTAGAAATTTACAATATTCATTTTTAAACTCTTCTTTAGTACTTTCACTATTAAAGTTATAATCAAAATCTTTATTATTGTATTTTATATCAGATTTTTCTTCTATATATGCTTTTAATAATGGTTTCATATTTCACTTCCTACTATTAAAAAACGCAGTACAAAAACATAAAGCCTGTACTAGCGCCTTTTTATATATAATACCATATTTTAGAACTTATCATCAGATAAACTGAAAAATTTATCAAAAAATTCTAATATTTTATCAATTACTTTATTTTTCTTCTTTTGTCTATTGTTATCTTTAGAGAACATTGACATAGGTGGTAAAATATCGGATATTTCTGTACCGTTTATATCTACTTTACCTTGTTCAAATGATTTTCTAACAAAGTTATATGTTTGTTCTTTATTTAAATTTTCTTCATTAATTATTTTATCTAGTTCTTCTTTCTTTTTACTGTTCATAAAACTTTCAAAATCAGAATAGACGTCAGAGTTAGCATCTAGTGAATTAATAAATGCCATGATTAAATCTTTTTTGTTTCTTAAATCTGGGCTGGCCATGATAGCTTTATTAATGGTAACAAGTACTTCTTTATCTTGCATATTACTATCATGATATTTCTTTACTAATCCTAAAATATAATCAATATTTACTTCTATAGATTTAATGAGTTCCATTTCAAAGACTATATCATCTGAGATATCTTTCTTTTCACGTTTAGCTTTATTTCTAAATTCATTATATAAACTAATATATATACTTTGATAATCTTGTTTATCTCTTTCATTAAGTAATTCTTCATCTTTAAATTGGTCAAATGAAGATAAAATATTTGTTACTTTTAAAATTTGACCAAATATCTTTATATATTCTTTTTGCTGCTGTTCACCTACTGGTAATTCTCCTGGGGTAAACATTGATTTCATTTTTTCGACTAATGATTCATAGCCGTCAAACTTTTTACCTTTTTCATCTTCATAACCATAGAAATAATCTTTGTATGGTTTTAGTAAAACTATTCCTCTAGCATTTTCATCACCAAATTTAGCTAAAGCCTCATTTAATCTATCTTCTAGATTTCTAAAGGAAACAATATTACCATAGGTTTTTACACTATTTAATATTCTGTTAGTTCTAGAAAAAGCTTGGATTAATCCGTGCCATTTTAAATTTTTATCAACCCATAAAGTATTTAATGTTTTAGCGTCAAATCCAGTTAAAAACATATTAACAACTATTAAGATATCTATTTCTCTATTTTTCATTCTTAAAGAAACATCTCTATAGTAGTTTTGGAATCTTTCTGATGAAGTGTCATAAGAGGTTCCAAACATTTTATTATAGTCTTTAATAGCATTATCTAAGAATTTTCTATCATCAGTACTTAAGGCTTCGGTTGTTTCAGAGTTTTCATCAATAATTCCGTCTTCGCCATTTACACCATAAGAATATATTAATGCTACTTTTAAATTAGTTTTTAACTGTATTTGTTGTCTTTTAAATTCTTCATAATATTCCTTAGCCATTGGAATGTTGGCAACAGCAAAAATAGAATTGAAACCATTTATATTTTTCTTTGTTTTATTTTCTTTAGTATCTCTTTTCTTTGCTACTTCTACAACATTATCCAAAGTAGAGAAAACGTATGATTCATTGGTTTTAGTTTTAGTACTAAAGTGTTTAATTATATAATCTGTTATGGCAGATATTCTAAATTTATTATCAAAAGCTTTATCTTCATCAATAGAATATATTTTTTCATCTTTGACATCATTTTTTATATCTACTTTGCCAACATATTCATATCTAAAAGGTAAGACATTTTTATCAGCTATGGCATTTACAATGGTATAAGTATGAAGCCTATCACCAAAAATCTGTTCTGTAGTTTCAGATATGCCTTTTACTGTTTTGGCATTTTCTGGGAATATTGGAGTTCCAGTAAAACCAAAGATATAATATTTTTTAAATTTTTTGATAATAGATTTGTGCATTTCACCAAACTGTGATCTATGACATTCATCAAATATAAATACTACATGTTTATTAAAGACTTCTGAATTTGTGTTTTTCTTAATAAAACCGGATAGTTTTTGAATAGTTGTAATTATTATTTTAGCATTAGGGTCATTTAACTGACTTTCTAATACTTTAGTGCTGGAATTACTATTAGCACAGCCCTCTTTAAATCTATCATATTCTTTCATTGTTTGATAGTCTAAATCTTTTCTATCAACAACGAATAATACTTTATCAATAAAGTCTAATTTACTGGCTAAAATAGATGTTTTAAAAGATGTTAATGTTTTACCTGAACCTGTAGTGTGCCAAATGTAACCACCTGATTTAATAGTTCCATATAGTTTATTATTATAAGAAATATTGATTTTATTGATTATTTTTTCAGTAGCAACTATTTGGTAAGGTCTCATAACAAGTAAATCTTCTTCAGAAGTAAACACACAGTATTTTGTCAATATATTTAGTAGTGTATGTTTAGTTAGAAATGTTTTAGCAAAATCAATTAAGTCAGTTATACTGTTATTTTTTTGGTCAGCCCAAAATGAAGTGAATTCAAAAGAATTAGATTTTGTTTTAGTTTTATTATTTATATGAAATTCTCTTGTAGTATTAGAATAATATTTTGTTAAAGTACCATTACTAATTATGAATATTTGAACGAATTCATATAAGCCTGTACTTGCCCAAAAAGAATCTCTTTGGTATCTTTCAATTTGATTAAAGGCTTCCCTTAAATCAATACCTCTTCTTTTTAATTCACAGTGAACTAAAGGAAGTCCATTTATCAAAATAGTTACATCATACCTATTATCATAAGTGCCATCATTATTTATATATTGATTAATAATTTGAACTCTATTATTATGAATATTATTTTTATCGATTAAGTAAATGTTTTTTAAACTACCATTATCTAAAGTTATAGACTGAATATAATCTTCTTGAATTAATCTTGTTTTTTCAATTATATGATTATTTTTATTGGCAATAACATTACTAAAAAATGAATCCCATTCAGTATCTGTGAAGTGGTAATGATTTAGTTGTTCTAATTGTTTTCTTAAGTTTAAAATAAATTCTTCTTCACTATTAATAGTTATATATTCGTATCCTTCACTTACTAATGTTTTGATTAATTCTTGTTCTAATGCTTCTTCACTTTGATAAGATGTTTCTATTTTATTTAAACTTTTATATTCAGTTAATACTGTAGAGTTGTCATTTTCACTCATCATACTTAAATTAGTCATCAATCATACCACCTTTTATTTCATCACATTCTTTTTTTAATATATTTAACAATATTTTTGTTTCATTATTGGGAAACAAAAATCTTTTGTCTTTCCACTCATCAAAAATATATCTCCACATTTCAAAAGAATTATATTCATGATCTAAATATTCTTGTAAACTATTATATAGAAATAATTGAGAACTTTTTTTCTTTTCTGACTCATATTTTAATGTGATAGTTTTTTGAACTTCTGCTGGAATTATTTCAAATAAATACTTAATATTATGTCCTTTACTTCCTTTTTTGTATGATATTTGTTTATAAGTAAGAATAGCTTTCAAATATAGTTCTATTGCAAATGTAGCATTTACTACTGATGGAATTATATAGGGATTATTGTCCTCATCTTGCTGGCTTAATATTGTCAGTAACTGAAATGTCATATTGAAAGAATTTGCACTTTTTAAAATATATAAAAATTGATTCTTATTATTATCATCAAACATTTTTAAACTCCTCAAAACTAAGTAACTTGTTCCTATAATATTCATATTGTTTTCTTCTGGCTTCTATTTCAGCTGGTATTCCTTCTGATATGTCATTTACTAATTTATCAAATTTATCTAATATTTTTACTATACGTTCTTGTTCTTGTATAGGTGGAAATGGAATTTTGTATCTTTTTAGCATAGGAACAGTTAATTGAGGTATGCCTGTGGATGGTACTTTAAAATTCAATGTATCAAAATAATATTTTAAAAATCTTATGTTTAATTTATCGTTTGGTATAACACAAATTAGCCTTACGATTGGATAGAAGGGTGTTTCTCGAATTGCTGCATAACCAATAGTTCCTCTAGCTGAAATAGTAACGCATTTTTGATTAAGTTTAGCCTTATTGGTATAACCATAAAGTGCTTTTTCTCCAACTCCATTGCTATATATTGGAACAAAAAAATCTTCCGTTTTAGTTTTTGAAAAATTATCTTTTGGAATATCTCCTCCGACGATAAAGTTACACATTTGTTCTATTGGAATATATTTAATATTGTTAGAAAACTCATATAATTTATCACGCCAAAATTTATACTGTTTCTGTCTTGCCTCCAGTTCTGCCTCCAGTTCTGCCTCCAGTTCACTAAATTTATCTAATATTTCAACTATTTCTTCTTGCACTTCTATTGGTGGAAGTGGTATCAACATTGTTGCAAGAATAGTCCAGTGTCTATTATAACCTCTATTCATTATGTGAAGATTTTTCAAACTATAATATAAAAATTTGTTTAATAGATCATTTGTATTTGATATTAATATTTTAACTCCACTATCTCCTGGAATAAAATCAAAATCAACATATTTAACTTCTCTTGTATGGTCGCCAAAAATTATGTACTCTCCTTTTTTCATAATTAATGAATCATTATTTGAATACCCATTTATAAATTTTTGCCCTTGATCTATTACAGGATATTTACCTTTTATCTTTACTTCTCGTTTATTAATTGTTTTGTACCCTTTCACTACTGTTACCACATCTTTTACTGGCTTATAGGCTACGCCATCTGGACATTTCTTTTTAATCAATTTTTCTATTTTACTCATTTGAATCTGACTCCAATTCTGCTATAATTTTATCTAATTCAGTTCTTGTAACATTTTCTTTTTCAACTATTTCTTTGATCTGTTTATTTAATTCTTTGATATCTATTTGTTCTTCTTCAGTTACTTTTTTTAAATATGAGTTTACTGATATATTATAGTCATTTTCTTGTATTTCTTCATATGGAGCTAAATAGGCTTTATTTTCTACAGATTTTCTATCTTTTAATAAGTTAACAATATTATTAATATTTTCATCCGATAATTTGTTTTTATTAGTGTTTCTAACAAATTCATCAGAGGCATCAACGAATAAAATATTATTATCTTTTTTATTTTTCTTTAATACTAATATACATGTGGCAATAGATGTTCCAAAAAATAAATCTGATGGTAATTGGATTACGGTATCTACAAAGTTATTATCAATCATGTATTTTCTGATTTTTTGTTCGGCTCCACTTCGATAAAGTACTCCTGGAAATTCAACTATGGCAGCTGTTCCATTTTGACTAAGCCATGATAACATGTGCATAGTAAAAGCTAAATCAGCTTTTGATTCTGGAGCTAATACACCTGCTGGAGCATATCTTTCATCATTGATTAATATTGGATTTGATTTGCCTGCCCATTTAATTGAATATGGTGGATTTGAGACAATTGCGTCAAATGGTTCATCATCCCAATGTTTTGGATGAATTAAGGTATCTCCTCTTGCTATATTAAAATGGTTATAATTTATGTCATGTAAGAACATGTTTATTCTTGCTAAGTTATAAGTAGTTAGGTTTATTTCTTGACCAAAGAAACCTTGTCTTACGTTTTCTTTACCTAATATTTTAGCAAATTTTAAAAGTAGTCCTCCTGAACCACAAGCTGGGTCATATACTTTATTTACTTCTTTTTTATCACCGATAACGATTCTAGCAAGTAATTCGCCTACTTCTTGCGGAGTAAAGAATTCTCCTCCAGATTTACCAGCGTTAGAGGCATACATGGTCATTAAAAATTCATAGGCGTCACCAAAGGTATCTATGGTGTTATCTTGATAGTTTCCTAATTTTAAATCACCAATAGCATCTAACATTTTTACTAGTTTTTCGTTTCTTTCTTCTACAGTATTACCTAATTTATTGCCTTTAACGTCAAAGTCATCAAATAATCCTTTAACGTCATCTTCTGAGGCTGTTCCTTGAGCTGATGATTCTATGTGTTCAAAAACGTTAGCTATCATGACATTTAAGTTGTCATTATTTTTAGCATTTTTTCTAACGTTACAGAACAGTTCACTTGGCAAAATAAACAAACCTTTTTCGGCTAAGATTTGATCTTTGCCTATTAAAGCATCTTTATTAGGTAAATTTCTGTATTCAAAATCTTTATAACCAGCTTTTCTTTGGTTTTCATTAACATAATTTTCGATATTTTCAGATATAAATCTATAAAATAATAGTCCTAGTACATATTGTTTAAAGTCCCAGCCATCAACTGAACCTCTTAAGTCATTGGCTATTTTCCATATGGTTTTATGTAGTTCTTCTCTTTCTTGTTCTTTTTTATTATTCATACATACACTCCTTACTTCTATATCGATTATAACATAAAATTAGCTTTTATACATTAATGTATAAAAAAACAAAGTCATGTTTTTTAACTTCATTCATGTTCAGGCTAGATGCTTTTTTTAATTAATTTTTCTCTATGTTTTTTTATAAATTCAGGTAATGTTTTGTTTCTATATGCATCATATATCTTTTGCTCGTATTTTAATAATTTAACTCGTTTAATACTTATATAAAATGCATAATTATTTTTATTGTTTTTAATGACTTTTTTTATTTCTTTTCTACTTCGCTTTGTACTATTAGGCTCTATATATTCAATAGTGTTATATATACCATTAAGTGATACAAAACACTCCCATTTTTTTATATATTCTAATGCGTTTTTGGGTTCTCCAAGAGAAATGAATCTTTTATATAATCTGTTCATTTTGGAATGCATCTTTTTTGAGGCTCTTACTTTATATCTTTTAACAGTTAATCCTGTAATTAATGGTAAAACTTCTTCCTTATTTGGTCCGAGCTTTTTTTCTACATCAATAATTTTTGTCTTCTTATTACTAAGTGTATGACCATATTCCTTTAAAATCATTTTTACTTCTTCTACTAAGTCATAGGGATTAAAATTATTCTCTTTATAAGAAAATGATAAATCATCTACATATGTACTAAATTTGCACCCATATTTTTGTGCTACTTTATTTATTTTGTCAAACATTTCTCTATATGATAAAAAGCTGATAATTGTGCTGGTTGGATACCCCTGTGGAATAATTCGTTCAACGTCATTATTTGATTTGACGGGCACTGTAACAATTTTAGCCATAGCTGTTGCTACATCACTTTCAAATCCTATAATTTCATTATCATTATTACGTTTCGCTCTTACCATATATAAACCAGATTCTTTAGCAAAAAAATTTTTTACATAAGAAAATTTACAATGCGGGAAAAAACTTTTAATATCTAATAAAATGAACTTAGTGTTTCCTATATGATATAATGCATTTCTCTTATAATCACTTTCTTTTTTTGAAAACAAATAATAGGGTAATTCGACTTTTGATAAAAGAAAGCATATTTGTCTTAATACCTTTTTATGTTTTTCACAGCTATCATTAAACTCTCTATATTTATCAGGCGTATAATCAATGGGTTTCTTAGAAAATATTTCTTTTGTAAATTTTGATTGATAAAAGGTTCTTTTTTTGTCAAGAAAATGATAATCAGGATTTCTTATTTCTTTGGTTTCCACTTTTAAATATTTACAACTTAAAAGACGTGCTAATTTTTTCTTACTGTGACATGCATATAGTTTACTCTTGTAAATGGTTTGTTTCACATAATTTGCCTCCTTATAAAGGAAAAAGCGCCAAATGCGCTTCATAAGTTATTTAAAAGGCAATATTTCGCTCGTTATGAGAATGCCACCTTATTGTAAAAATTTGATTTATCAGACTTTATTTTATAAATGATGAATAAACCAATTATAATACAACTTTTAAAGTCAAAATCAAAGTAGCCCATAATAATTGTAAAAAATATAACTGAATCTCCAATTGTATTCTTTACAATTTTTTTTAATAATTCAATTACATATTCAATATCTTGATTGCTCTTTTTCTTTCTCATCTTTATCACCTCTTTATCTAAAAAATATTACTAAATAAAAAGGTGACACGACCGATGTTTTAAATAACCTCCACACTTTTGGCTTTCCAGTGGTATGATGGTAAAATGTTTGTAGGTGAGAAAACAGCTTGACTGTTTTCGAGCCACAAACATCCAGCATAGCTTTTTGCTTGCATTTTACCCAGCATCCCCCAAAAATTGAGCACACAGTATTTTTTCAACTGCAACAAAATAATTATAACTTTTCAACTATTGCCTGTTTCAAAGTTACATATTATATATTATCACTTTTTTTTACTTTTTTCTATATTTTTTTATTCAATCTATTAAATACACCATTTTCTAAATCATTAATGTTATATAAGGTGTCTAATTCATTGAATGTTTCTTGAAGGTTACCTTTGGCATCTTTCCAACCTGTTCCATCGGTTACCCAAATAAAGGTTACTTCTTTTATGTTTGATAATTCTCGTGCTAACATTTTATAACTTCTGGCTGTTTCATTTAATTTAGAACCACTTGAAGCATAAAAGTTGGTTTCTATTAAATAATAGTGGTTATTTTTAACTATGACAAAGTCAAATCTTTTTTTAGCTATTGTTTTATTTAAACTTTCATCGGAAATGTAAGATAATATATCAATATTAAACATTTCTTTTAGTTTATCGGTTGTAAGTTCTTTAAAGTAGGTTTTATCTTTAACAAAACCGGCTTTTTTAATATAAGATTCAACTAAGTTTTCCATAAGGTGTCCACCTCTATTTTTACGGCCATTAGAGTCTAAACCTACTTCTATACCTAAGGCATAATCATACAAGTTATTTATGATATGATTTTGAAGTAAATCAAATAGGCCACTTTCTTTCATAAATCTTATATAATCATCCATTGAATATGCTATTTTATCAAATCTAAATAAGTATTCATTAATTTCTTCTTTGACAAATATTTCTCTTGAACGAACGGCTAATAAAAGTGGAATACATGACAAAGTATCTGGATATTTTAATATTATGTTTTTAAAATCTTCTTCAATATTTTTACTACCTATAAGAGAGTTTAAAATATTGAGTTCAACCTTTACTTTATCAACATTTTTATATATTTTTTCAAAGTCAACATAATATTTATAGTCAGAAATACTCGTTTTAAATTTACTTAGCCATTCATTAAAATTTCTTTGCATATATCTACTCCTTTCTATGTTTAAATCTTCTTATTGTTAAATCTAAATAGTCTTTTTCTTTTTCGATTCCAATATATTTTCTATTTAATAAATTAGCAACTATGCCTGTTGTTCCACTTCCGTTAAATGGGTCTAAGATTAAATCACCTTCATCGGTTGAAGCTATGATAATTCTTTTTAATAATTCTATTGGCTTTTGGGTTGGATGTTTACCATATTTCTTTTCACTTGGTTTAGTTAGTGAGGTTTCCCAAACATCTTTCATTTGTTTGCCACCATTCATAGTTTTCATAGTTTCATAATTAAATTTATGTTTTGCATTTTTAATATCTTTTTTTGCCCATAAAATGGTTTCAGTTGAATGGGTGAAGGCTCTGCAGCTAATATTAGGCGGGGGATTTAGTTTTTTCCATGTAATATTATTGATTATTTTAAAGCCTTCTTCTTCTAAAGCCATACCAATGGAATAAATATTGTGCATAGTGCCACTTATCCAAATAGTGCCATTATCTTTTAGAACTCTTTTACATAGTCTTATCCATTTTTTATTAAACTTATGTTTTTCTTTAATATCTATCTTTTTATCCCACTCACCTTTTTTAACACTAACTATTTTACCACCACTACAGGTAATGCCATCACCAGATAAAAAATAAGGTGGGTCAGCAAATATCATGTCAATACTTTTAGATTTTATTTTTTTTAATTCTTCTAATGAGTCACCTAGAATAAGGGTAAAATTATCTTGGCTAAAATATTTACTCATCAAAGACCTCTTGTTTTTCAGAAACACTTTCGTAATTGGTGATTATAACTTCTTCGACTTTGCCTCTTTTTTTACCATTAGAATTTATATTTCTTTTAGCTTCAATATGATGAATATTATAGTCTTTATAGAGTTCATTAATTAGTTTTGTATTATGGTTAGAAAGCATGACATAACAGCCTCTTTTATCTAACTCTTTAAATACTTTGGCAAGTCTTCTTTGCTCATCTTTATCAAAGCCTGTTTCAGTATAGCTATTAAAAGTTGAAGTGTCTGAATCATAAGGCGGATCGAAATAAATGAAATCACCTTTTTTAGCATCTTTAACAGCTTCTTCAAAGTCACAACATAATATTTTTATATCATTCATAGTTAGATAATTACTCACGGTAATTAGATTACTTCCTTCATAGGTGTTTACTTTCTTCTTTTTACCAAATGGAACATTAAATTCATTTTTACTATTAACGCGGTATAAGCCATTAAAACAGGCTTTATTTAGATAGATTGTTCTGGCAGCTCTGGTATAGTCAGCTAATCTATTAAATGATTTTTTATTTCGATCTTTGTTTCTTATTTCATAATAGAATTCTTCTGAATGATTGGTTTCATAATGATTTAGTGTATGACACATTTTTTTAAATTTTTCTTCATTACATAATACTCTATATACATTCATAAGTTCTTCATTACTATCATTTATTACGGCTTTTTGAGGAGATAATTCAAATAAAAGTGCTCCGCCGCCAATAAATGGTTCATAATATGTATTAAAATCTTCTGGAAGGCATTTTTTTAGTTTATCGATAATTTGTCTTTTGCCTCCAGCCCATTTTACAAATGGTTTTCCTTTTATCATACTATCTACATCCTTTAACACATTAAAATAACTACCTTTTTCATTATATCACATAGGTTTTAAAAATGGCTATATTAAAGGTTAAATTAATAATTTTATTAAAAAAACTACTTTTTGTGTAGCTTGATATTATGTACTAAAATAATTGTTTCACAATTAAATCCTGTGAATTTAGATTATTATTTTTACCTAGTAGTAAATTCTCATAAAATTTAATTAAGTAACTTTTATCTTCTTTGATATTTAAATCATTATTGAAATAGTTACTTCTAACTAAGGCGTTTCTAAAGTATATTGATTTGTTTTTAAATAATGAGTTATCCACAGTATATCCTAAATTAATTAAATATTTTTCGATAAAGACAGCTGTTGTCCTAGTATTACCTTCTCTAAATGGATGTGTTTGCCATATGTTAGAAGAAAAATCAGTGATATTTTTAATTACCTCTACTATAGACATGTCTTTATAGTTCTTATCTTTTTCTAAGGTCATATCATATTCTAAAGATTCTTTTAATGTATTGTAGTCACCATAGGCAGCTGAATCATTGTTTAGTATCTTTTCTGGTTTAGAGAAGTTAACTTCCCTAAAACTTCCAGCAAAGTCATAAACATCTTGGAACAAATATTTATGAATATATTTTAAATAATCTACTGATAGCTCAAAGTTATTGTCTTCTAAAAGTTCAACTATTCTCAAAGATACAAAGTCACATTCCAGTTCATTTTGATTAATGTTGTTTTGTTTTTCTTTTTCCACATAATAATTTTTTAAACTTTGTTTAACTTCACCAATTGTCAGTTTTCCTAAAACATTTTCTTCTGATATTTTTTTTAGATATTTAGAGGGTTTTAGATTATCTACCCGCTGCAAGCCTATAGCTATATCCCATTCAGATTGTTTATCGTTTGGTTTTGACTTTTCAATATATTTATTGTTACTAGAATCTAAATCTTTTTCAGTCATATAATCACACCTACTATCTTTAAAATATATATTTTCACATTTATTTACTTAAATACTTAATAACTTTATTTAAGACTTCTTTTTGCTCTTTATATGTGACAATTTTAATGGCATCATCTATTGGAAACCATTTCCCTTCGACAAAGTTTTCTTTATATAAAGGAATAATTTGTGCTTTTTTTCTATTTTAAATAAGCTTTTATTAATTTATCACATTTTTCTTTATCAGTATAATATTCATATTCACTAATTTTGCTTATAAAATTATGCTTATTTATATTAATACCAGTTTCTTCTTTGACTTCTCTAATAGCTGTTTCGATAAAGTTTTCGCCATTTTCGTTATGTCCTTTAGGAATAACCCAACAGTTATCTTTATCTCTTAATAAAGCAACATAGGTTATATTATGCCTTTGGGTTATAATTATTCCCATACAAGATATAACTTGTTTTTGATGAACCAATTTAGACATATATTAATTTCTTTCTATTTTATTTATATCTATTTAATATTCTCTATAAACTAGATGTTCAAGGATATTATCAGTTAATTCATTATTCTTGACTTTATCTTTTATAGGTTTAGCAAGTATATTATATTTGTCTAAGTCTTTAATAGGAATCCATACAAAATTACTATCACCGTCTAACGATTTAAAGTTGTTTCCTATTGAACTTTCATTTATTTCAGTTACAAAGTAGAAACCTATTTCATGATATTTGGTTTTAGATGATTTTAAAAACATTTCCACAATATATTTAAGTTTTAAATCAGTTTTAATATTTAGTTCTTCTTTAAGTTCTCTGCTTATGGCATTTTGACTGTCTTCATGAATATCAATTCTGCCACCTGGAAACATATATAATTGATTGCTTTGATTTTCAATTAGTATTTTAGTTTTATCTTCATTATATATAATTGCACCTACTCTAGCGCCAAATCTTGTTCCATCTTCTTTGATTGTTATTACCATTGTTTCACTTCCTTTTAAAATATATTTACTATTAATTTATAATAAAAAATTTTGTAACTTTTTAAATAATTGTATATTTTTAATTAACAAAATTTAAAATAAAGTTCTTTGCTTTAGGAAAAAAGCACTTCACATGAAGTATCCACTTCATATTATAAAAACATATATGTTTAATTTTTAAAAATTTCAGCAAACATTAAATCTTTATTTTATTATTTTTGTTAAAATTTACGATTCACTACAAAATCCTAGCATAATCAAATGTTTTAGTTTTCATATAAATATACCTTATTAAATGTCGTTTGTTTTTTAATCTTATCAATTATAGAATTATGAAGCAATTTGCGATAATTAATCTTAATAAACTTTATATGAAGAGACTCATCTATAGCCATTTTGTCAAATTTATTAAAATTTACTTACTACATTTATGACATCATACTACTATTAAATTATTATCTTAAAAAAAATTAATTATTTCTTTTTTCTCTAAGTATATTTAATACTTCTTTTTTCTTTGATGAATTTAAACAATATAAATTTCCATCATATACACTTGCTACCATGCCGTCAACTATATAATTATTTTCTATCAGTTCGTTAAATGCTATCTCATTATCTATATTTGTTTTAAAAAAATTAGATAATTGACTTTCCCATAATGCATAATCATTTTCTCTTAACATTTCAAATATTCTAATATGTATATCATTTAATTTTAATTTTTTTTCATGTTTATCATTGTTTTTAGCAATGTTTTTATCATAAAATTGATATCCTTTTTTTAAAACTCTGAAAACTTCACCTTTAGTTCCTATATCTTCTATATAACCATACTTTATTAAATTGCTAAACGAGTCATACCAATATTCCATTTCTTTTTCGCCAGTTGCTTTTGAATTGACTGTAAATTTTCCATTACCACATTGTATTGTTCTACCACTTAAAGTTTTAGCATAAATAATATAATTATTTTTTTCATCTTCAATAGTTTCTTTTAATAATTTTATTGCTTTTTCATCAAGTATATTTTTTTCTTTATTTATTGCCGGGGTTTGATAATAAATATTTTGTGTTCCAATTTGTGTTGTAGTATTAGAATTTCCTTTTATTTTGTTTCTATTCAATAAAGCCATTATTATCATTTCCTTTCTGAGTTACTGTATTATTATTTCCTTTAATTTTAGAAACGTTTTTCGATTTTGTTCCCTTATATGTATATCCACCTAGAAATCCTAGAATCAAACTAATTACTACTTCTAATATATCCTTCCAATTATTATATAAAAAATCTACCATATTTACCTCCTACACTTTTTTATGTCAATCAAAAAATGACGGTTCATAATAATCAGCAAATGACATTGCTTCTATTTCATTCATTTTTTCTTCAAAATTAATGTCATATGTTTCTTCAATTTTTTTTATATTTTCTTCATTTTTCCTTTTTGTAGAATTAAAAAATTGATTATTTTTATTCATAATGTCTAAAATTTCATTAAATTGATTTTCATTTATTAAAGCAGAATTGTCAATTAACAACTGTATACAATAATCGCCTTTGTCAAATCCGTTAACAGTAGGAGTTAATTCTACTATTTTTTTAAATAATTTATAGAAATATTTTTTGGTTTTGGCTTGTGGTATATTATTTATTGTGTTTACTATTTGTATCCATCTTGACTTTTCTCCAATTAAATAATCAACATAATCAGAAAAATCATTAAACAACTGTTTATATACTTTATATAATAATTCAGTGTTAAGTAAATATTGCTTAAATAAATCATATATTTCAAAATTATTTTCTTCTATATCTTTTAACGAAACAATATTATCGGTAATCATTTGTAAAATGTAAGAGTTGCTAGTAAAATATTCTCTATCTAAATGTGAAATATCCAATTTTTTTACTATGCTTAATTCTAAATGTATGTTTCTACTTTTAGAATATTCTACTAACCATAGCATATAACTGTAAATATAATCTCTATATTTAATACAATCATCAGTGTTTTTAAGAATTGATAATTCAAATAAACTATTAAATATTTTTTGCCGATTTTTATCATCGAATTTTGAATAAAGTCTACGTGCTCTACTTTTTAGTCCTTCATTATTATACCCTATTCCTTTATCATAGGCTTCTTTTATATCATCAAGTACAAAGTTAACGGCATCGTAATAATTTATGGCGTTAATAACTAATAACTCATTATATATAAAATCCATATACATAATTACTTCACTTTTTGTAGGAATATATATTTCTTTATCAAGATAAAAAGCAGGATGTGCACAATGATTTCTTATTTTTCTCAAATTAATTGCTTTCTCATAAAAAAATGTATTAATAAAATTTTTTTCTTTGCATAAATCTAGAAGCTTCTTTTCAGTTTCAGAATATTTTTCATCATTTTCTATATATTTAGATATCTCATCTAAAATTGCCTTCGATTTTTTATCTTTATAATTATCATTTAAAATTTCTACTTTTTTCATTAAATCAAAATATAATAAAGTATTTAAGGAAACTATACATGACCTATAATTATAATGATAAAAATTAACCAGCACCTCTTCAAACATTTTTTTGGATTCTATATTTTCAATAAAATCAATTTCAAAATCCATCATTACCACCAATGTATATTATATCATAACAAATATAATTTTTATTAAACATTTAGGCTGCTTTGCTAATTTTAAATATAATATTATATTAATTTATACTGAGTTACCCAAGCTTTCTTAAATTTACTAATTATACTTTTTTATTAATTACTCAAATTTTCTTAATACTGTTAATTTAAATTAAACATTTTATATTTAACTCATTTTTAACCCATTCAAGTAACTTTATTAATACTTTTTCTCTATTAAATGATGTATTTACAAATTTTAGCTTATACTTTTTTGCATCTCTTTCAAATTGCTTACTTTTGGCAATTTCTTTTTAGCTTTTTCTAAAAGTATTTCATCTAATTTATTTATAGCCAATCTTTTGAACCTTGATAAGTCCTCCAGTTAGAAAGATATTCTTCTTTAGTTAAATCTGGATATCCAAAAAACTATAATAATATTATTTTCAGACAATTTATAGTCTTTTGGTTTAAAATCAACGGTATCTAGAATAATGTATAAACTTTCACTATATTTAACACTATAATCAAAATATGATTTTAAGAATTTTCGATACTCAGGGATTTCTTTCATAAGTCCGAACTTAATTGTTTTATCTTTATATATTTCATCTCTGTATGCAAGTCTTACTAAATCACCTGATATAATCTGTCATGACTTAAATTCTTGCATTAACATTTGTGAAAACATACTTTTACCTGCTCTAGAGGCACCAATTAAAACTATTCCTTTCATGTTAAACTCCTTCCATAGAATTTTTTTAGTTTCTCAAATATTGGAAGATTACCTTTATAACTTTTTGGCGAAATTGGACTAGAGTGATATATTGGTAATACTTTATATCCATATTACTAATTTACTCCTATTACGACTGTTATAACAGATTTAATTTTGATTGTCTTTTTTATTATAAAATTATATATGTTTATCCTTTTGTTTTAGATTAAAGAAGTGTTATAATAGGGTCAAATGAATGTGAGGCTTTTATTATGATAGATAGAATTTTAATGGAATTATATGATGAATATGAAAAAGGTAATATGGATAGTATTATAGAGTTTACTAATAAAACTTTCCCTAATGATGGTACTGATAAGCTTTTTATAGGCTGCCTTTTAATACTTTTCTCTAATGAGGTAGAGGCTTATAAGCCGAGATATTCTGCAACAAGAGAACGTTTATATTCAATTGTTTTAGCTGCAAAAGAAAAGATTGAAAACACCAATTTACTCGCATTTTATGTCGACAGGATAAATAGAAGTAGAGGAATAAGTAAGTACTTAGCTAATATTGTCAAAGATAAAAATCTAGACAAATATGCTGATTTAATTATAGAATACTTAGAGCAGTTTAAACCAAATTTCGTTTCAAATATTAAAAAGAATTATTCTGATAAGATTGAATAATATATTAAAAATATTGAACAAAAAAACTAGGATTTTTAAATGAATTTCTTAGTTCTTTTTATTATAAAACCTTGTAGGTTTCTTTTTAAAATTTTAGACGCATACGTGCAGTTAAAATTTTTTTAAGATGCAAAAATCATAAATTTTGCGTCTTATTTATTTTGAAAATATATGTATAACTTTTTTAACAAACAAAAAAACTAGGATTTTCAAATGAATTTCCTAGTCTTTTTTATTATAAAACCATATAGGTTTATCTTTCAAAAATGGGGCGGAATATCGGATTCGAACCGATGCATAATGGAACCA
>ERZ1643249.1397-NODE-1397-length-24451-cov-56.166503_pt1 | contig 24451 bp, 33 predicted proteins | sample MGYA00579263_ERZ1643249 | MGnify/ENA primary metagenome ERZ1643249 (study PRJEB29033, sample SAMEA4952264) | chicken gut metagenome | biome: Broiler Chicken; feature: Gastrointestinal Tract; material: Caecum | place: Ireland | collected 2018 | study: Broiler... | reverse complement strand
CAGGAGATTTGGCTTCATTCTACAATATCAGTACAGATGAAGCGTTTATGAAACTGCGTTCGGCGATTGCAGGAGAGACTGAGCCGATGAGACAGCTCGGAGTTAATATGACAGTCGCGGCGCTTCAGAGCTACGCCCTTTCCCAAGGCATAACAAAATCGTGGCAGTCCATGACGCAGGCCGAACAGGCGATGCTGAGATATAACTACATTATGTCTGCTACCGCTCAGCAGCAGGGGGATTACCAGAGGACGATCAACAGCTTCGCCAACCAGTGGAGACTTCTTACTCTTAATGTTCAGCAGTTCTCAGCTACTGTTGGACAAGGAATAATCGCAGCAGTCCTTCCAGCTGTACAAGCTTTAAATGCCTTAATGTCCGTCTTGCAGAGAGCGGCGGAAGCGTTCCGCAACTTCATGTACGTCCTTACCGGATACGAAGGAGGTGGTTCCCAGGGCGGGATTGTTAATGAATTCGCTGGAATTGGAGATGTCTCTACAGGGCTTGAAGATATCGGGAGTTCTGGAGGAGATGCTGCCGATGGGATGGATGATGCTTCGTCAGCCGCTAAAAAGTTAAAAAAATCCTTGTCGGTTTTGAGTTTTGACCAATTACATCAATTGTCAGACGCCGCAGACGATGCGGCCGATGCTCTTGGAAATGCAAGCGGAGCAGGAGGCGGGCTTGATGATATTAACGTTCCAGGTTCAGGAATAGGGGGACTTGGTAACATCTCAGATGCGATAAGCAAAAGTGAACTTCCTAAGGCAATAAATGAATGGGCGAAACGTATCCGAACGGCGTTTTTGGCGGGTGATTGGGAAGGACTCGGTGCAGAGATTGCATGGGGTCTGAACAAAGGACTTCAGAAGATTTATGACGCAATAAACTGGGAGAATGTCGGGCCCAAAATAACGGCTTTTACCACTGCATTTACAGAAACATTCAATAGTTTAGTTAATAATTTTGACTGGGAATTGTTGGGGCGCACGATAGGGGCCGGAATTAACACTATTGTAAATTCATTGAATCAGCTTGCGGATGGAATAGATTGGTTAAAACTTGGAAAACAAATTTCCGATGGTTTCAATGGGCTTTTTGATGAAGTGGACTGGAACAATCTCGGACACCTTATCGGTAACAAGTTCCGCATTGCATGGGACTTATTTGGAGGATTTGTAAAGAACCTTAAGTTTGATCAAATCGGAACATCTGTTGCTGAGGGCCTAAACAGCGCATTTAGTACAATTTCCTTTGGAGATATCGCAGACTATTTAGCCACTGCTTTGAACGGGGCATTTACGTCTCTTGCATCTTTCGCAGAGACATTCAAATGGGATGATCTCGTTGATAATATATCAAACGGAATCATTACATTCATAGAGTCGTTTGAATGGGAAGAAAATGGTCAGAGGCTTAACGCTTTTCTTACAAATCTTCTGGGTGCGCTAAAACGGCTGGCCGAAAAAATTCCGTGGGAAGAGCTTGGACAAAAGATTGGAGAATTCATTTCCGAAATTGATTGGCCGACTATTTTATACGATGTTGGAACAATAATAGCTGAAGCGTTAGGAGGGATCTTCACCGGATTAGAAGAAAGCGGAACCGCAGGGAAAATCCTTTCATGGCTTATTAAAGTCTTTGCGGCTATCAAAGTGGCGTCTCCTGTTCTTGGATTGGTTAATAAAATATCGAAATTCTTAACTGGATCAAGTTCTAAAGGCATCTTATCCTATGCATTTGATGGATTATTTTCTAAATCAACTGAGGGCGCAACAAAAGGATTGGGCGGATTATCTGGGGCATTAGGAAAGGTAAAAGACTTTTTGCCTAAACTTGCCGATTCTGCCATTTGGACTGTCGGAATAATGGATACGTTCAAATGGAGTCTTAATGAATCTAAAAAAGCAGCAAATTTTGATGACTACACGGAATTAAGTTCCGCAATGCTCCAATTGAAAGATAGCGGACTCGTGACAAGCGAACAGTTTGATGACATGTACGGCGTATTTGTGGAAGCTCAAAATAGTGCAAAACCCGTAGAAGATGCAATAGAACTGCTTAAACAAAAATTAGAGGAATGCGGTGTTTCCTCAGAAGTTTTCCAATCAGCCATTGATGGATCACTTGATGAACTGAAAGATACGGTTCCTGGAAAATCATCCGCAATTGGAAGTGGAATATCTCAAGGAATCTCTGACGGGGTAAATGCGTCAAAGGAGACTACAAAAAAGTCAATTACTGATTCGATTGGAGAGGCATTCGATTCTTTGAAATCGGTTTTTGAAGGCTTAGGAAGCTGGTTTTCAGAACAATGGAATAAAATTAGCGGAGTATTTTCAAAAGCGCCTGATGATTTTAAAAAATGGTTCTCAGACGCCTATGAAAATGTACAATATGCGTGGTTTTCTGTAGGTAATTGGTTTTCTGGGAAGTGGGATTCCATAAAAAAAGTATTTACTTCGGCACCCGCTACTTTTAAGAACTGGTTTCAGACTGCTTATACCAATGTGAAAAACGTTTGGAATTCTGTAAATACTTGGTTTTCTGGAAAATGGTCAGCAATAAAATCTGTATTTTCTCCAGTAGCAACCACATTTAAGAAATGGTTCCAAAGCGCATACAATAACGTAACGAATGTGTGGCAATCCGTTAATTCTTGGTTTTCTGGAAAATGGTCATCTATCAAAACGGTGTTCTCCCCGGTAGCAAACACCTTTAAAGGATGGTTCCAGAATGCCTATACGAATGTGAAAAACGTTTGGAATTCTGTAAATACTTGGTTTTCTGGAAAATGGTCAGCCGTTAAAAATGTATTCAGTGATGTGACAAGCTTCTTCAAAAATGGTTTTCAAAGTGCGTACAATGCGGTTACTAATATTTTCAGAAGATTAGGAAGTTTCTTCAAAAACGTAGCAAACAACGCATTTTCTCCGATAAAAAGCCTTGTTAATGGAATTATCAGCGGAGCAAACTGGGTGTTAAGAAAACTGGGTTCCAAAACACGATTAGGCTCATGGGGAGGCGTTAATTTTGCGAAAGGAAGTAACGGCCTTGAGAGAGATACGCTAGGAATTGTAAATGACCAAAAAGGATCCACTTACAAAGAGCTTATTGTGCCTCCGAACGGAAAACCATTTATCCCTAAAGGAAGAAACGTTATGCTTCCGCTTCAAAAAGGAACCAAAATTATGCCCGCGAAGCAAACAAAAGAACTAATGAAGAGCATGGGAATCCGGCATTTTGCTGGAGGTATTGGAAAGATCTCGCTCTCTGATATATTAGGAGACATCCCATTTCTTGCCAGAGGAGGAATCATAACGGCTCCTACATTGGCCCTGACCGGAGAGAATTTCCGCAAAGAGGCGGTACTTCCTTTAGAGAATAGACGCTCGATGCAAATGATAGCCAATAGTATTGTTGAAAATTCGGATGGTCTTGGGCTTACTCACGAAGAGCTTGCGCAGACCGTTGCCGAAGGAGTAGCCATGGCTATGATGAATAACAGTGGAAACCAGCCGAATATCACGGTATATGCTGAACTCAAAACAGAGAGCGATGAGGTATTGGCAAGAGCGGTGACAAGAGGACAGAACAAGCTGGACTATCGGAAAAATCCGACTGCTCAGTTTGGATATTAACTATTAAGAGGGGGCATTTGGCCCCTAATATTTTTATTATGGAGTGGAATTTTATGTCATTAACAAATCAAAACAAAGAAATCATGCGGAAAATCTTGTATGCGGTGGAAACCGGAGGGCAGGTATACGGGCAGGTGGATTATGATAACTATACCGGAGCCGGGACAAACTCTAGCAACGAAAAAGCCCTTACCATTGGAGGTGGGGCTTTTTATGCTACAAACGCAAAGATTCTTCTTGAGAAAATCAAAAAAGAAGATCCTTCGGGATTTTCCGCGCTTGATACTGCTGGAATTTCATCTGATTTGGTCACTCAGGATTGGACTCAATACGACCCGGGGAAAGGTTCAGAAAAAGCAAAGTGCATCCAGAAAATTATTGATTCAAGTGCCGGGAGAAGATGTCAAGATGAGATGATGGATGACTATATTGAAAGTTATGTGAAAAACGCAGAAGATTTAGGTGTATCTGACCAACAGGCTCTTATGATGTGCGCAAATATTGAGCACCTCGGAGGGGTCAGTGCGTTAAAGAGGATTTTAAAAAAGTCCGTAAAGCCCTATACAATAGGCTCAATTATGTCTGCATTAAAAACAGATCAAGATGATTCAAGCAGTGATAATCAGGTGGGAGATAGGCTCTACTGGAGCCGTCAAGAAAAAGTATATGAATGGATTTCAGAAAAGGTAGGTGGAACAATGGGAAGTTTACAGGGATTAATTAACAGAGCTGAGGCAGAAATTGGTTACATTGAAAAAGCTTCTGCTTCCAATCTTGACAGCAAGACAGCAAACAAAGGAACAGCAAATTATACAAAATACGCAAGAGATATTAACAATCTTGGATTGATGGGATGCCAGGCGCAGCCTTGGTGTGCAACCTTCCAGTTCTGGCTTGAGGTACAGGAATTTGGCTTGGACGTAGCATTGCAGCATTTCCATATGACAAAAAGCTCTTATGTTGGATATAATGTATTCAGCACAAGAAACGCTTTTCCTTCTTCAAAGAGAAGCAGTAAACCGCAGGTTGGTGCGCTTGTTGTGTTTTCGCATAGCCATATCGGACGTGTCGTTTCCGTGAATGGAAGCACTTTTCAGACTATTGAGGGAAATACATCTCCGGCCACTTATGACCGGAATGGAGGAATGGTAGCCAAAAAGTCTTATAGCGTATCTGACAGTAAAATTGATTGCTTCTTGATTATAGATTATGAAGCATCTTCTTCCGGTTCCAGTTCCGGATCTTCAGGCGGAACGATTGCAATATCCGGAGATACTTATACTGTAAAATCCGGTGACACACTTTCTGAAATTGCAAAAGCGTGGGGAGTAAGCACAGAATATCTTGCGGAATATAATGGGATCAAAGATCCAAATGTCATTAATGTGGGACAGGTTCTGAAGAAACCGGGAATTGAAAGCTCTTCTTCTGATTCAAAAGTGGCAAGTGCAGATTCATTCGACAAGGACATTGCAGGCTCTTACACTGTTACATCAGACTTAAATATCCGGGCCGGGGCTGGCGCATCACATACCAGTCTTGGAACCATTGCAAAAGGTAAGAAAGTGCAGAATTATGGATATTATACGTCTGTAAATGGAACGAAATGGCTCCTTGTAAAATATGGAGATATTACAGGATTTTGCTCCAGCAAATATCTTAAAAAGGCAGGAAACAGTTCTTCATCCAGTAAGCCCAGTAGCACTACTCCATCAAAAACGGACAGTAAAAAGGAGCTTATTAAAGCCGGACAGATTCATGCAAATAATTTCTGCAATGCCGGATTAGAGGCTGATGGAATCGTCGGAAGTGCCACGAAGAAAGCCAAAGTAAAAGTTCTTCAGAGCGCAATGAATCTGGATTATAAGGCAGGATTATCTGTTGATGGCATCGTAGGAAGTAAGACAAAAGCGGCGCTTAAAGGACACACCGTAAGAAAAGGGGAAACCCAATACATGGTGACGGCGTTGGAAATTTTATTAATGCTTAACGGCTTTAATCCCAACGGCGTAGAAAGTCCGGGAGTATTTGGAAGCGGTCTGGAAACAGCCACTCGACAATTCCAGAAGTCCAAAGGACTGTCTGTAGATGGTATCGCCGGATACAATACATTTATGTCGCTGGTGTCTTGACATTTTGCCAGTTTGGTAGTAGGATAAATACAAGTCAATAATCGTTGATCGCATAAGGAGCTAGACAACACCTTAGCAGCCGAGACCAAAATCATTTGGGAGAGTCGGAACTGGTAGTTGTCATAGCTCCTTTTTTGTTTTCTGGGGAAATACAGCATTTTGCTGATTTCTATATATGGCGGACTAGGGTCGCTCCTGAAAAGCACAAGCCTTAGTGCCTGTCCGCTTTCATTTCTGCGACTGGATAGGTATGTACAGCCGAAAAGGGAAACCCTATCCCCTTCCAGTTGCATTTCAAGTAGGGAGTATCAGAGGGAGGTATTGAAATGTCAGTAATAAGGATCAGTAAAAGTAAAAATTATACAGTAATGAGCAATATCCATTTGAGAGATAAAAATATATCATTAAAGGCGAAAGGGCTTTTATCTGTCGCATTATCCCTTCCGGACGATTGGAATTATTCACTGAGTGGATTAGCTTCAATTTGTAAGGAAAGTATTACCGCTATTCGTTCGGCGATAAAAGAATTGTGCCAAAATGGATATGCTACTGTAGAAAAATTATATCCAGAAAAAGACTGCGGAAGAAGTCAGATAGAATATGTGTATACATTTTATGAAGAACCGCAAAATACCGAACGCCAAAATAAAGAAAATCAAGATATAGAAAACCTACATGTTGAAGGCGAACAGGTAGAAGATGTTATACAAATAAATACTAATAAATTAAATATTGATAAAGAAAATACTAAAGAAATAAATACTGATAAATCAAATACTAATAATAAGGCTTCTACTAAAGTAGAAGTAAACTATAAGGCTTTGTCCTGGACAAGCGGGAACAAAGTAGTGGGAAAATTACCCTATGAATATACGCAGGAACAGTTTGACGAATTTATAAAAGGTAGGGTATCAGACATAGTAAAGAAAAATTTCCCGGATAACAAAGAAGAAATTGAGCCAATATCAAAAATCATCTCGTATTTTTACGAGCAATATCTTGATAATATGGGCGAAAGACATCCAGTTATGTCTGATGCTGTTTATTTGGGTATTGTGAAGAAACTACTGAATCCAATTGATGCGATATGGGGATCACGTGATCGCCTGAATGTATTAGGATATGAAGCGATGATCGACAGATTTTTCAAAACTGATTACGGCGAAAAATCAGGACATTATACAGATTACCGCATAGGATACTTCTTTAGCGATACAGTAATGGAAAATCTGTTTTATCGTGAATTGTATTGATAATCGCTCGAATCAGAGTTGATTATATATCTGAGTGTGACGCATGGCAGGGTACGCTCCTGCCGCACTCTAAGTAATGGGCGGATAGCGAAAGGCGATTCCGCCAAGTAAAAATGAAAGGAGTGCGTGATATTCTGCGGAAAGCCAGTCATGTATAAGAAAATGACCATCGACCATATTGTTCCTTTGTCGCAGGGTGGTACGAATGATTTTGGCAACTTACAGTTAGCTTGCCACTCCTGCAATCGGCTGAAGAACAACTTCAAGGAAGAGGATTTTTATGGGTTGATGGTGAAAATATTGAGGCACCACAGATGGCAGAAGATTAAAAATTTATATTTTGAGCCGTAAAACCACCACGCTTTAGCTTGGTGGATGTAAGGCAGTTTGAGCCAGCTTAGGCTGGCGGTTGACCTTGTGTATCGTTAGAAAATATAACACCACACGGAGGTCAACGAATGGATACAAAGTACAGAAGTAAAGGGCATTGCAAGTTCTTGTTACGATATCATCTCATCTTGGTTTGCAAGTATCGGTTGAAACTGATGAGTGCCAGTAATATATCCAGTGACATCAAAAAGCTGTCTAAGCAAATAGCTAAGAAACACAATGTTGGCATCTGGTATCTTGAGTCGGACAAAGACCATATTCACTACATGATTGAAGTAGAACCAAATACGAATCTTGCAAATTTCGTTAAGACTTTAACCACGCCGTGAGCAAGAAATCCCCCACTTCTATAAGTGGGGGGGATGAATTGCGATTAACACGGCGTTTACTTGACTTTAGAATCTTGCTGTATTATAATGTATTTACAAATCAGTCGTATTCACCGGAAAGGATATAAACATAATGCAATTGGATACAAATAATCATTCGGTATTCATGTTACACTATCATTTGATTATGTGTATAAAATATCGTAACAAAGTAATAGACGATATTATCTCTAATCGTTTGAAAGAGATATTTGAAAAGATTGCTCCTGCCTATAACATTACATTAGAGGAATGGAATCACGATACAGACCATGTTCATATTCTATTCAAAGGGCAGCCGAATACAGAAATCAGCAAGTTTATCAATGCATATAAATCCGCAAGTAGCAGACTCATAAAGAAAGAGTTTCCTCAGATACATAAGTCTCTATGGAAAGAGATGTTTTGGTCACAGAGTTTTTGTCTGCTGACCACAGGTGGAGCGACCGTAGATATTATCAAACAGTACATAATGTCACAGGGAAAGAAAAATGGCAAACAAAGCAATTAAGTATCGCATATATCCTACAACTGAACAAAGTATTATGTTCTCTAAGACCTTTGGCTGTTGTCGTAAGGTCTATAATCTTATGCTTTCTGATAAGATTGAGGGTTATAAAGCAACTGGGAAATTCCCTACTGTAACACCTGCTAAATACAAGAAAGATTATCCTTATCTTAAAGAAGTAGACAGTCTTGCACTTGCTAATAAACAGATGGATTTGCAGGCAGCATTTCGTAGTACATTTAGTAAATCTCGCAAAAAGAAAAACGGATTTCCCAGGTTCAAATCTGCAAAGCATAGTCGTAAGTCTTACACTACAAACAATCAAAAAGGCACAGTGGCTATTATGGATAAAAGATATATCAAGCTTCCTAAAGTGGGTAAGGTGAAGGCTGTTATTCACCGTATTCCCGATGATAATTGGATTATCAAATCTGCTACTATATCACAGGAATCAGATGGTAAGTATTATATTTCTGTGCTTTTTGAGTTTGAAAAAGTAGAAAATACTTATATAGCGGATAAAATGAACGCCATTGGATTAGATTATGCTTCTGATGGCTTATATGTGGACAGTAATGGCAATGTGGGTACTAATCATAAGTATTACCGTGAAAGTCATGATAAGCTTGCCAAAGCACAACGCAAACTGTTTCGTATGCAAGGCTCTAAAAAACAAGAAGATAAATCTAATAACTATATGAAACAACTCCGTAAAGTAAACAAAATTCATAGACATATTGCTCATCAGCGTTTGGATAATCTACATAAAATATCTACTGAGATAGCCAATCAGTATGATGTTGTTTGTGTGGAATCCTTAAATATGCGTTCTATGTCTAATAAAGGTTTTGGTAACGGCAAAGCAACACTGGATAACGGATATGGAATGTTCCTATCTATGCTTGAGTATAAGCTGTCTGATAGAAATAAATATCTCGTAAAAGTAGATAAGTGGTTTCCTTCATCACAAATATGCCATTGTTGCGGAGTTTTGCATCCCGAGATGAAAGATTTAGCTAACCGCAAAATGGTATGTGATTGTGGTCTTACAATAAACCGTGACCAAAACGCTGCTATCAATATCCTAAACGAAGGATTACGCCTACTTAGTGAAGTAGCATAAACAAAATATATAGTAGGGCAGGAACTGCCCGAACTTATACGCCTGTGGACATTGTGTAAGACATTGAGTTACGTAACATCGTAGCCAACGCAATAGTGGTTGAAGCAGGAAGCTCCGACTTATAAAAGTCGGAGTAGTTCACGCATTTCTACATCAATTTTCTTAATGTTTCCGGCTTCATACTTTTGGGCGGTCGCTTCGGTGACGCCTATTTTTTCACCGAGTTCTTTAAGGGTAATTCCAGCTTCTTTTCTATATTTCTTTATGTTGTTCCCTACTCTAACGCAAAACTGACTAGCCATATTGCACCTCCTTTCTTGTTATAATTCTATCATAACATGATAATAAGTTAATAAAATAATAAAAAAATCTTTCATAATGCGATTGACAAAAATATCGCGCAGTGATAGAATAACTATTAAGGTGAAAGGAAGGAGGGCGGCAGATGAATCTTTCAAAACTGAAAGGTAAAATCAGGGAAAAAGGAAAGAACTACGAACAGTGCTCTAACGCCATCGGTAAGAGTGTTGCGACATTCAACTCCAAAATAAACGGGCGCGTTTCGTTTGGAATTGATGAACTTGACGAACTCGGAGAGTTTCTTGAAATGACAGACGATGAAAAGGCTGATATTTTTTTACATTAAAACTATCATGATGTGAAAGATTTTAGAAAGGAGAAGATCATTGGACGAGTTACAGATTTTTAATAACGAAGAACTTGGATTAAGCGTTAGAACTATCTTAAATAATGACGGAAGTATTTCTGTTAATGCAGAGGATACGGCTATCGGATTTGGATGGACACAAGAAAAGAACGGAGCCGTATATGTAAGGTGGGAAACTCTTAATGGATGGTGCAAGACTTTCGGCTTTCCCAACTCGTTGGGAAAAGATGATTACATACCAGAGTCATTGTTTTACAGACTCGGAATGAAAGCAAACAATTCTGTAGCCGATAAATTTCAGAATTGGTTAGCAATGGAAGTTATTCCATCAATCAGAAGAACCGGAAGTTATCAGAAACCATTGACTCCAGAACAGATGATGCGAGTTCAGCTCGGCATGATTGATGATGTATCAGACCGGGTTACGAAATTGGAAAACACCATGAACATTGACTACGGACAGCAGAGAGTTCTTGAAAAGGAAGTTTCCAAAGTTGTGATCGAGTCTCTGGGTGGAAAAGACAGTAATGCATACCGGGAGATAAGTAAGAAAGTATTTTCAGAATGTAATCACGACATTAAAGATTATTTCAATGTAAATTCAAGGAATAATATTCCCAGATTGAAATTCGAGGATGCGATTGATTACATTCGAATCTGGACACCGTGTAGTAACACGAGAATGGCTATCAGAGAATGTAATGCGCAAATGAGAATAGAATGAGTTTCTCCCTATTTATAATGGAGGCATGACATGATTGAAATTGGAACGCAAATAAGAAATGGATTTTATTGTTGCCGATTATCGGAATACATTGAAGACGTAATGAACGCTACCTATGTACCGATGGAGACAAGAAAGAATTGGGCGTTTGGAGCTATTGAGTTTGCATACTATTCAAAATTAATTACTTCCAATGACAAGGACAGATTTTGCAAAACATTTGAGTTATTAGGAGAATGAATATGGTTGAGATTGAAAAAACATTAAGTATTAAGTTGCAATGTGAGTTAATGGCGTGCATTGACAAAAAGGCAAAAACAATAATCGAATCAAAATCTCTGCGGGGAAAAGACGAAGAGATTTTTTCCGATATTTACAAAATGGCCATTCGGGAAGCCGGGGCATATTCTCTTGAAAGCGCTGAGGAAAAATATCTCAAAGCGATTCACAACGCAGTGCTTTCCTACAGACTTCCGGCGTATCTCGAAACGGAATCACAGAAGGAATGAACGATATATGATTATTGGATTCTTTGTAGGGTTTATGGTAGGTGCAATTATTGGCGCAATAATTATGGCACTGGCCGCAATTAACAATGAGGAGGAAAAACAGATGAGGATAAAGGATGCAAAGACAATCGCTGAGTATGCTGTAAGAAAATGGATGGATCGTGAAGGATTCCAGGATGGATATTTTATACTGGAAATGAATGGAGATGAAGGAATTATCACAGATCATTTGGGCGATAAGTTGAGAGTGCGCTATGACCGCAATTCGCATAGTATCGAGGTTTTGTGATGGAAACGAAATATGCAAAAGCCACAAATGTAAAACGCATCAATGAACTTATAGAGAAAGGGTTCCGTCTCTATAAAGCATATGAGGGGAGAGAAACGGAACCACCAACTCTGATATTTATAAAAGATTGAGTTGCCCCGGAGGGTGTTGGAGCCACCCGCCGGAGCGTGTAACCAACTAACCACACTTAGTCAGTTACGGAAGAATTATAACATATCCTTCTGTGATTGGCAAATATTTACAGGAGGATTTTTTGTGGAAGAAAAGAAAACTACATGGAACGATGCAGAAAAGCTTGTGTCGGAGGTGCTGAAAGATAACCAGAAGCAGGCAAAACGCTGGTTCGTAGCATTTGTTATTACAATGGCGGCACTGATCGGAACAAATGCTTACTGGATTTACCAGTGGAGCAGTTATGATTATGTGTTGCAGGACGGCGAAGGATATAATTATTTCAACTCAAACATTGATGGAGATATAAGCAATGGGACAGAGGATTAGGAGAAAGAAGGACAGAAGAAAAGTGAAAGGTATAGCAATACGGAGGAGAAAGAAGAAAAGATGAAATTATTTATTGCGATGTGTGTTGAGATGGCAATATTCTGCCTGATTTTTTACCTTTTATGGCAGTTTACATTCATGGATGTTTTGGAAATACTTTGGCTATCAGGAATGGGCGGGATTTTTGGCGCATTTTTAACGGGAGCTTTACTGGAAGGAGAAAAAAGATAGTGGACAAAAGAAATTATGTATACCTTACCGGAATCGTAGAAAAAGAACCGGAATTTAATTACAGAAGCCGGGGACAGGATTATCTGAAGACTGTTTTAACTGTAGTAAGGAGAAGTGGGTGCATTGACCATGTACCGATTACAATTCCGAAGCGTATATGTCGTGGCAAACTTGTGGGGAAATGGATCCGCGTCAAGGGGATGATGACATCCTATAACAAGCGTGATGAAGAAAAAACGCATTTAATATTAAGTGTTTTTGCTGACAAATATGAAGAAGAAATGGAGATGCCGTTTTGCACGTTTTATGAGAATCATGTTGCACTAGAAGGATATATTTGCAAGGAACCATATTACCGAGAAACTCCATTGGGGAGAGAAATAACGGACGTTTTGATTGCGGTGAATCGCTCAACATGGAAATCTGATTATATACCTAGCATCTGTTGGGGGACTATTGCACGATATGCGGGTACTCTGCCGGTCGGAACGCATGTGAGAATCACCGGACGTATTCAGAGTAGGGAATATCAGAAACAAATCTCAGAGGAAGAATATGAAACCAGAACAGCATATGAGGTTTCAATATCGCAGATGGAGGTAATAGAGAGTGAAGAACGTAAAGATCAAGTCGCTGATGCTGAATAATTACCGCTGTTTCAGCGGAGAGCATGAGTTTCATGCGGATTTCGGAGAGAAAACCAGAGTCTCCGGAAAGAACGGTTCTGGCAAGTCCACGGTAATGAACGCTGTCATGGAAGTGCTGACCGGAAAGAACGCAGACGGCACACAGACAGACAATGTTCGCCCGATTGTGGACGGGCAGGAAATTGAGGGCGTGGACGTAGAGAGAACTGTGGTTCTGGACATTGACGGCAAAGAGACAGAGATTAAGAAAATCACAAAGCAGAAACGGGAACGTGTGGACGGCGTGATGCAGTACGTTCCTGGAAGTAACGTGAACTCTTACACGGTGGACGGCATCAGCTTCAATCAGAAGAAACTGGACGAGTTTATCTCTGAAAACATCTTTCCGCCGGAAACCTTGCTTGCTTGTTGCAATCCGAATGCTTTTCTGTCTCTGAAATCCACCACGGATATGAGGGCGTTTCTGGAGAAAATGGTTGGATTCGACTTGAACGAGTACATAAAATCTCTGGGCGCAGAGTTCGCAGAGGTAGAGGAAATCACGAAAGGGCATCCGATTGAACAGGTGCAGAAAACACTTAATAAGCAGTTGACCGACCAGAAGAAAGCTACTGCAAAGGCGGAGACAGAATGGAAGTACGAGAAAGGAAAATCTGTTGACTCCGGCGAGGATGATATTACACGTCTTACAGAGCAGAAAGTCGGCTATGAAAAACAGATTGCCGCTCTGGATGAACAGGAAAAGTCTCTGGATGATGTGATGGTTGCATACGACCAGAAGTCAAAGGATATTCTGGATTTGAAGTTTGAGCAGTCTGAGATTGCCCGTAAGGCAAATGAGGGGCTTGTTCAGCAGAGAAAAGGACTTGATGGTGAGATCTTCTCTCTGGAGCAGGAAAAGAAATCATCCGAGAATGATTTGAGAATGGCTGAAATGGACTTGAAACACGCCAACATGGGTATTGAGCGGCATACAGCAGAGGTTAAGAAAGCACAGGAAGATTGGAAAACCTATTCAGAGCGTGAGTATCCAGAAGAAAATCTTGAAAAGATTAAGTATGAGCAGTTTGACGAAAGTTCTCTGGTTTGCCCAACTTGTGGGCAGGATTTACCTGATGAACAGGCAGAAAAAATCCGCTCAGAGTTTGAACACAAGAAAGCAGTCCGCATTAAGAGCGAGGAAGATATTCGGGAACAGTTCTATCGGCAGAAAGATAAGAAACTGATTGAAATTACCGAGTCTGGCAATAAAGCCGCCGCAGACCTTAAAGAAGCGAAGAAAGCGCAGGAAGAAGCGGAACAGAAAATCGCTGAATTGAAGCAGAAGATTACTTCGCTTGCTATGGAAATTCAGCAGAAACAGGCGGAACTTTCCAAACTGCCGGAGTCTGTTGACCTGTCCGACAATACGGAATATCAGAAGATTACCGCAGAGATTGAACAGGCAGAAGCCGCACTCCATGAGATGAACAACGGTTCCGAACAGCGCAGAGAGATTACAGAGAAGCGGAACGGCTTTATCCGTGAGTGTGCCAAGATTGACGCAGAAATCAACAACATTCAGCGGAAGAAACAGGCTCATGAGGAAGAAGTTGAGAAACTGTATCAGGCGTTTCGGGAGAGTTCGCAGAAAGAAGCGGATATTTTGAGGAAAAGAGATATCATTCGGAATTTCAGTATTCAGAAGAACGCCAGAATTGCAGAACTTGTCAATCCGAACTTTACGCAGTTCCAGTTTGTATTCACGGACGAAACACAAAGCGGCGAAATTATTGAAACCTGCAAGCTGATAAAAAACGGTATTGAATACAAAAATCTGAATTATTCAGATCAGCTACTTTGTAGGATTGACCTTGTGTGCGGTTTCCAGAAAATTAAAGGACTATCGCTTCCTATTTTTGCGGATAATGCGGAGTCTTTAAATTCGTGGAGATTACCGGAAACGGGTAGACAAATGGTGTTTCTGGAAGTCACGGAGAGTGCCTTAGCGGTAGAAACTTTGGAATAAAAGGAGAAAATAATGTCAGAAATTATCAAATGGAAAATAGATGGTAAATACCATGCAGACCCCACAAAGTGTAAGGATGAAATAGAGAGCATAGGTTCTGATGTAAAACCACAACAGATTGTTGATTATGCCAAAAATCCAGATACAGAGCTTCACAAATGCTTTACATGGGATAATAATTTGGCGGCAGAAAAATGGAGATTGCAAGAAGCAAGACAAATTGTTTGCAGTCTGGTAATTGTTGAAAGCAACTCTGATAGGGAAAATGATACGCAAATTCGAGTGTTCCACAAGACAGACAACGAAGATGGGTACAAGCCGTTACAGTTTATTTTGCAGGATAAAGACGAATACAAGAAACTTCTTGAAAGGTGCTTGTACGATTTGAGAAATTTAAAGAAAAAATATCAAAATCTTTCTGAATATCAAGAGATTTGGGATTTGATTCATTGACAACTGAATATTGATTTTTCTTCGGGCGTTTTGATGGCGGGACAAGCCTAAATACAACACGCCAAAGAACACAGCAAGAAAGAACAAAACAGCACAGAACAAGAAAGCGCAATACAAAAAATCAATGACTTGTTCCGTTTTCAAAGCGTCCGAGGAATAGCGGTAGGTATGATTGAGGGCTTGGGATTATAGCGCTCAAAATACAATAAAAAATACGTAACGAAAACAAAGCATACCACAGAACACGACAAGATAGGACATGATTGCGCAGAATACTACACCACATATCAAGACAGTACAAAACATTAGAGTAACATCAAGCCTTCAACCATGCCTACCGCATGAGCAAAATACAGAACAGCATACGACAGTATACTACAGCATATGACACTATAGCACAGGACAGAACAAAACATAAAAATGGAGGAAATGAACATGACAAAGAAAGAGGAAATCATTAGTTTAAAGGAAATTAACGTAAAACATGCAAAGGTAACGATTGTAGGAGACGGAACATTGTGCTTGAACAAAATGAATGATGTGGCGGTCAGAAACTTAACAGATGAGAGGAAAAATAAATCGAAATCTCTTGAAAAGCCAAATATGTGGGAAGAAATTATTACCGCTATACATTGGAGAGATGGGAAACCAAAAGATTATACGGAAGATGGTTTGCATAAGGCGTTGGAAGAAAATGCTCCATGTATTACCGCTTTCGGTTTGAAAAAGTCATTCGGAGATGCAGTTGTGAAAAATGGGATTGACAAATATCAGACCAAGTTTGCTGCAAGTGTGAATGTTGTTGGAGAAAACGGACTTGTTCCGATTAAATTCAGCCAGTATAGCGTTGATGAAAAATTGATGTCTCCGAAAAAAGGAAGTCCGGTACTTGTGCATTTGAATAGATTTTCTGGTTGGAGCGCAGAAATTGAGATTGATTATATCGAGAATACATACTCACTCGAACAGATTATCAATATCATCAATCTTGCCGGGTTTGGAATTGGAATAGGTTCTGGTAGATCGAGCGGATATGGGCGCTATCATGTTGCGGGGGTGGAGTAATGAAACAAAACCCATGTAGATACTGTGTTTTATCCGAAGTGTATAAGCAAAAGCACTTACCATCATATAAACCAGAATGCCGGGAATGCGAAAATCTCAAGAAACACAAAGAATACCTGCAATCGAAGAGGAAGTTTATTGAGGGAGAACCGATTACCGATCTTTCCGAACTTCTGGAACAGGAATGGGTAATGTGGTATCACCAGACGAAGCATATTGAGGTTATCAAGTCTACGCAGTTGCGGAGAGTCCTTCGGTGGCTTGAGATTGGAGCATTCAGGAAAGCGATTAGAAAAGAAAGCGAGGAAAAGTAAATGGCAAAATTTAGGGTAAGTCAAGAAGCGGATTATGTAATGGGACATTTAAGGTATGGTCATCGAGAAGGTTTTATTGAAGCAGAATCAAAAGAGGACGCATTAAACAAATTGAAAAATGAAGGATATACAGATTATCTTGATTTTGTTTTAGATGATTATTCTTGTGAAGATGTAGAATATGGCGACAACGAATTTGAAATTGAAGAAATGGAGGAAAATTAAATGGCAACAAAACAGGAAGTAGCAACACAGGGAAAACAGCAGGCAGATTAAAATCAGGAGGTAATAAAAACGAAACTTAAAGATTTGTCCGGTCAAAAGTTTGGCAGGCTGACAGTTTTATCAAGAGCAGAAGATTATATTTCGCCGTCAGGAAATAAACTCGTCCAATGGCTGTGCAAATGTGACTGCGGAAATGAAGTTGTTGTTTCTGGTAGTAATTTAAAATCTGGAAGACAAGTTAGCTGTGGGTGTCACAGTATAGAGAAAGCAAGAGAGAAACTGGACGATTTAACCGGGAGAAGATTTGGGAGGCTTAAAGTAATAGCGTTTTCTCATATCGCAAATAACAGAATGAGTTATTGGAATTGTGTATGCGATTGCGGAAATGAAGTATGCGTATCATCTGGAAATTTGAAATCTGGAAACACAAAAAGTTGCGGATGCTATCGTCTGGATTTGCAACATGAGAGAAAAACAGTCAAGTCAGAGAGATTGTATTATATATGGTCTTCCATGAAACAAAGATGTTCAAATGAAAATAACCATAAATACAAAGATTATGGCGAGCGTGGAATAAGCGTATGCAAAGAATGGGAGTCTTTTGAAAACTTTTATATATGGTCTATGGAAAATGGATATTCTGATGACTTAACGATAGACCGAATTAACAATGACAGAGGGTACTCCCCGGATAATTGCAGATGGGCAACTAAAACAGAACAGGCAAGAAATAAGAGGAACACAAGATTTATTGAATACAACGGAGAAATAAAGCCGTTGCCGGAATGGGCAGAGGAGAGAGGAATCCCTTCTTCGGTCATAAGAAAAAGATTAAAAATTGGGTGGAGCGTAGAAGAAGCTATAAATATTCCTGTTCTTCCAACAGGAAAAAACAAATATCAGGAGGTAATTTAAAATGGCTACAAAGCAAGAAGTTTCAAATGTAAGCAATTCAACGGACATGGTAATCAATAATGCGTTTATTGATGGGTTGTCAAAACAGCTACAAAAGAAGTGTGAGTATGGGTTGAGTTTCCCGGATGATTATAATGTAGCAAACGCATTAACGGGTGCTTACCTTGTTCTAAAGGAAACTACCGATAAAAGCGGAAAGCCGATTTTAGAGACTTGCTCACAGATAAGTATCGCAAATGCACTTATGGATATGTGCGTACTTGGATTGAATGTCCAGCGTAAGCAGGGATATTTCATTGCTTACGGTGGCAAATGCCAGTTCCAGAGGTCGTACTTCGGAAATATCACGATTGCTCGCCGTTTCGGTCTGAAAGATATTCATGCGGAAGTGATTTACGAGGGCGACAACTTTGTATACCACATCGAGGACGGAAACAAGGTTCTTGATAAGCATGAGCAGAGCATTACAAATATAGACAATGACAAGATTATCGGCGCTTATGCCGTGGTCATCATGCAGGATGGAACGAAAATTCTTGAAGTCATGAACATGAAGCAGATTAAGCAGTCGTGGCAGCAGGGGTATGGCTACAAAGAGGGTTCTGGAACACACAGCAAGTTCGCAGATCAGATGGCAAAGAAAACGGTTATCAACCGGGCTTTGAAGCAGATTATCAATACTCATGGAGACGTGTTCGTGCAGGAGGCAGACGAGCGCACAGAAGATGTTGACCGCATGGAACAGGTTGAAGCTGATGTGGCTTATGAGATTGAAGCCAATTCAAACAAAGAAGAATTTGTTATTGAGGAACCTTCGCAGATCGAGGAAAAACCCGCTCAGAAAACTGTGGCAGATGTGTACACGGGAGTCCGGGAACCGGTTGGTAAGGACATGAATGTCTCTACCAAAGAGAAGAAAGAACAGCCGTTACCCGACTTCATGACTATGGAACAGTAAAAAATATCCGGCGGCTGAAAGTTTGGAGTAAACCATTTCATAACGATTCGAGATGGGGAGTAGCCAATAAGTGAACGTGCTTTAGATATGGTTCTGCCGGTATTGAAAGGAGCAATATGGGATTAGATATTAGGGCATTCAAAGGGCTTAAAGAGGTGAAAAATCCTCAATTTGACAAATACGGGGAATTAATTGATTGGGAAAATCAATGGAAACCAGGTGCAAGTATGGAATGGTCTGAATCCGTGTGGCCGGGAAAAGGGAAACCAGTAAATCCCAAAAGTGTGTATGAGTGGGAAGATTGTTATTGTTTTAGAGCCGGTAGTTATAGCGGATACAACTGGTGGAGAGATAAACTTAACGAATTTGCGGGGAATGTTGCTTTCCAAGAATTGATTGATTTCGCCGATAACGAGGGAGTTATTGGATCAGAATTATCCAAGAAACTTTACGATGATTTTCAGAAATATCACGAAAAGGCATTTGAATTTTCAAAGACACTTGATGATGCAAAATGGTGGCTTGACAAATATCACGAATGGGAAAAAGCGTTCGAGATGGCGAAAGATGGAGGAGCGGTTGAATTTGGATAAAAGATATACTCTTGAACTTTCGGAAGAGCAAGCGGAAATCATCAAGATTGCTCTGGAAGAATACTTCCGGTTGCGGATGAACCAAACATGGGATTTTGCGAATGATATTTGTTTTGAGGGATATGGTTTTAAAAAACGTACGCAAGAAGAATTCAATAAGTGCATTGAGAATAGGGATATGTTCCGGGATGAACTGGAAAAACTTCTGAACACGGTGCATCCTCTTCGTTTTCGTGGCAATAAATTCCGGGAGCAGACTATTGAAATGAGACGGGCGCAGGATATTTGGCAGGTGATCCGACACAGATTATGGAAAGACCGGCATGGTGACAAGGACGATTGGTGTGTGGATTCCAGAGAACCCATGTCAATGGCAGATGAGCCGTTGCCGAAGATGGAAAGGATGGAAGGATAATGGGGTGTGTACAAACAATTACATATGACAGATTTCCGAAACAGAAAGGCAGGGATTATAAGTATCCTCAATTTGCTGTTGGAAGCCGAGTAAGCGTTTGCTATTACTACAATACATCAAAAACGCATTTAGGAACCATTGTTCGTGATGACTGCGAAGAGCCATACGAAACAATTATTAAGTTAGATAATGGAAGATATTTGCGCGGAGTAGAGTGCCAGTATTCCTATATTGACGATTGGAACTATAATATGGATTCTTGCCCGCTCGACACGAAAGTCAGGCTGTTATCTTCTGACGATTGCATGTTACTTCCGCAGATGGAATTTGTCGGAACGCTTACGGACAATGGGAATTATATTACAAGAGGAAAATGCTATAAGGGCGATCCAGATTATTTCTATCGGTCGAAGATTGTGGCGTGGAAGCCGTATAGAGAGGAATGGGATAAATGATTGGAACAATCGAACAGATGATAAAGGATAGGGAGCATGGGGTCTATAACTTCACAAAGGACGGGAAGTGTTCATCTTGTGGCTCATGTTGCTCTCGATACCTTCCCTTATCATCAAAGGAATTAAAGGAAATTAAGCGGTATGTGAAGAAACACCATATCAAGCCAAAAGAGCATATCTTCCCGACCACAGAGCCGATGCTTGATATGGTTTGTCCGTTTCGGGACGAGGAAAATAAGATATGCACAATCTACAGTAAAAGGCCGAAAATTTGCGAAAGTTTCCTGTGTTCTAATCCTAAGAACGAAATATGGGCGACAAAGCAGGAGTTCCACGCAAAGTATCGCGTGGTGGATTTGAGAAAAGAAATTTGGGAGGAATAAATCTATGAATAATATGTTAAATGGGATGTTTGGAAAAGTAGCACCAGGAATGTGCAGATTGTCAATGAACGGCGGAATCGCAGTTAAAACCAGTAATGGTTATAAAAGCTACAATATGAAAACGGGCAGACTGACAAATTGCGACAGTTTTGTTTTCAATATTGGAGAAGAATTCTTTTTTGTGATTCCGACAAACAAGGCTGAACCTGGAGATATTCTTCTGGTGAGCGGAAAACCGAAATGCGTAATTGAAGCTGAAAAGAATAAACTGACTGTTATCAATTATGAAGATTCCACAGTTGAAACTATCCTTCCAGAGCGTCATGTGTTTATGGGTAATACATACTTCTATGGAAAGATTGTGTCAATGTTTGGGAGTGACCTTATTAAAGGAAAGAAAGGTTCCAATAAAATCATGCAGTATATGATGTTTTCCGAAATGATGAAAGGAAACTCTGGAGAATCTGGAAATGGAATGAACGCCATGATTCCGCTCATGATGATGGGAGGAAACATGGGAAGCATTTTCGATGGCATGTTTGATTTCGACGAAGAAAATGCAGAATGCGAAGAAAGCGAGGAAGAGTAATATGGGCGGCGGAACATGGACAAGAGACAAATTTGCAGCATATTCGACAAGCATAGGAAGATCAGTGGATTCAAAAGGCGCTATTTCTGGAAATTACAGAGCACAAGAAATGTTCAAGCAGCGCAGAATTGCGCCGGAACTTGATCCCAAGAACGTGATTCGTGAGTGCTGTGATTCGGAAGAACATCCCAATACGAAGCCTGTCATTCTTGCATTGGATGTTACTGGAAGTATGGGCGGTGCTTCTGTAAAGGTGGCAAAGGAACTGAATGTGATTATGACAGAACTGTATGGAAAAGTTAAGGATGTTGAGTTCCTTATCATGGGTATTGGCGATCTTGCCTATGACAGTGCTCCGATTCAGGCTTCGCAGTTTGAATCTGATATTCGTATCGCAGAACAGCTTGATAAGATTTACTTTGAGGGTGGCGGTGGAGGAAATTCATATGAGTCATACACGGCTGCGTGGTATTTTGGACTGAATCACTGCAAACTGGATTGTTGGAACCGTGGAAAGAAAGGAATAATCATTACTCTTGGAGATGAGCCGTTGAACCCTTATCTTCCGATGGAGCCATTGGCTTTATCGACTGGAAATAAAATCCAGGATGACGTGGAAACCGATGAACTTTACAAAGAAGTCATTCAGAAGTACGATGTATACCATTTAGCGGTTGAAGACAGAGAAACAAGCTATTGGAGGTACGCAGACGGAATCAAATCTTCCTTTGGGAAATATCTGGACGAGAATCATCTGAAAGTGGTGAATATGGACAATCTGGCAAATACGATTGTGGGTATTGTTGCGAATTCAGAAGAAAAAATTCTAGCAGGAACCGTGAATACAGATGAAAACGGAGAGATTTCATGGTAATTAAAGTCGTGATTGGCGCAAACTTTGGAGATGAAGGTAAAGGATTGATGACAGATTATTTCTGTCACCAGTCCACCCCTCGGGGCGAGAAAACGCTTGTAGTATTACATAACGGTGGAGCGCAAAGAGGACACACAGTTGTCACGCCAGATGGAAATAGACATGTTTTCCATCATTTCGGGTCAGGAACATTGGTGGGAGCAGACACTTATTTATCAGGTGATTTTATTCTGAATCCAATAGTATTCCGACAGGAATGGGAAGAACTTAAAGAAATGGGGATCACTCCAAGGGCGTATGCAAATGAAAATTGTCTTATAACAACCCCCTTTGATATGATTTTAAATCAAATAAAAGAAAAGTGGAGAGGCGGAGAAAGACATGGGAGTTGTGGAATAGGTATATATGAAACAAAAATACGGACTTTATACAATTTTGAAGCCGGAATCTGGAAACAACTCAACAAAGATGAGCTTATTGAATATTTAAAGAAAATAAGAGATGAATATTTTATGTATACAATTGACTTCGTTGGTTTCAAGGTTCCAGAAGACTGGCAGGATATTGTAAACAGTGAAAATTTAATAAATGTTTTTGCGGAAGACATGATGTTTATGTTTTCCCATATACTATTCAAACCTGAAAAAGAAATATTCGGGGCATATGATTGCCTGGTATTCGAAAATGGACAAGGCCTTTTGCTGGATCAAAGTAATAATGAATACTATCCCCACTTGACTCCAAGCAATACAGGACTAAAGAATCCGTTAGGAATCATATCAAAAATGGATTGCAAGCCAGATATTGAAGTCTGCTATGTAACAAGAACTTATCTTACTAGACACGGAGCCGGAAGATTGGATGGCGAGTGTGACAAGCAAGAAATCAATCCAGATATGCAGGATTTAACCAATGTACCAAATCCACACCAAGGAACACTAAGATATGCTAAGCTGATTGAAAAGTCATTAGAGGAGCGTATTTTAAAAGATTTTGAACCAGCAAGAAAATATGGCGCGAAACTTTCTCTTGCGATAACGCATGAAAACGAATATGACTATGTGTTTAGCAATACTTTCAAGAAAAATTTTGATTATATTTACTATTCGGACGGAGAGACAAGAGAATCGGTAGGGAGGATATGATGAACGCAGTAAAACAGGAAGTAGAAAAATTAGTCCAGAAAGAACTGGAATCCGCAAACCAGAGATTTCCGATGTTCCGGTCAGACCATGAGGGGGCAGCGGTGATTTTGGAAGAGATTGAGGAAGCTCATTCTGAAATGCTTGATATGGAATTGAATTACAAGAGTCTGTGGCAAACCATTAAAGAAAACTTTATAAACACAGCGAGTTATGCGGAGTTGATTTTCGATGATGCTATAAACCTTGCCTGTGAAGCAATTCAAGTAGCTGCTATGGCGCAGAAGTTCATCGACAGCCAGAAAGAGAGGGAGAAGAGTGAGGGTAATTAGTCAAAAAGGTATGCCGGTTATTACTGATATTCCATATGAAAAAGTTGCGGTTTCTCAGTCGATGATAGAGCCAAACAAGATTGTAGCATGGGACGTTGCGGCAGGTGAAAACAACATTATCTTTATGGCACAGTATTCTACGCAGGAGAAAGCAGAAAAGGCTATGCAGATGCTTCACGAAGCGTACACCGGAGCACCGTTAATTATTAAGAATATCGAAGTACCGGATGACTTCGCAGAGAAGCTAAAAGACTTGAGAAACGGAATTATCACTATTATTGACCGTGAAGATAACGTGAGAATTGAGCCGATGAACATTGTGTTTCGGTTTCCGCAGGAGGACGAGATATGACAAATTACAAACCGCTTACACCGAAATTCAGAAGCGACATTTTGGACAGTATCAATTCGCAGATCAGCGAGTTAAATGCCTGCCAGGAAAATGTTTTTGTATCTGTACAGAGAGTTGGACTGGACGCATTACGGAATTTAATCAAGGCATTGCCGGACGGTTATCCAATACCGCTCAAAGAGGGCGATAAGTGATGGAACTGCGGTCAACAGGAAATCCAGACACTAGCAGTCCGGTCACAATGTCGATGTTAGAATATCTGAGGAAGAAAGGTGTGGAAGTTATGGGAATGACAAACAGTGAGCGTATCAGAGACATGGCGGATGAAGAACTGGCGAAGTTTCTTTCAGAATTTAGCGCTTGTAATATCTGCGAACAGTTTGATAAAAGGCTCG
>ERZ1643249.1395-NODE-1395-length-24495-cov-6.199550_pt1 | contig 24495 bp, 23 predicted proteins | sample MGYA00579263_ERZ1643249 | MGnify/ENA primary metagenome ERZ1643249 (study PRJEB29033, sample SAMEA4952264) | chicken gut metagenome | biome: Broiler Chicken; feature: Gastrointestinal Tract; material: Caecum | place: Ireland | collected 2018 | study: Broiler... | reverse complement strand
TGCCGCTCACTTTAAAAAAGCACCGGATGAAGCGCCCGAGCAGGTTGAAAAAGCCGTGGATACAGCCCGGAATGCAGTTAAAGACAAAAAACTCGGCGAGAGAATTTCACAAGCGTCCAAGGCGTTGAAAGAAAGCGCTTCAAAGAAACTGCACAGCGCAGGCGAGGCAATTTCTAAATTTGCAGCGGAACATAAAGGCGCAAAAGGTGTTAAACTTGTCGCAACCGTTCTTACCGCAGTTGTTGCAGGCGGATTTGCAATAAAAGAAATATACGATATAGCAACCAAATCAAACCCCGAAAGATAGATATTTGTTCATAGCAAATAAATCAACTAAAAAGCCCATTACCCGTGGGCTTTTTAGTTAGTATAATAAGAGATGTTACGGTTTATTTAAAGTAATTCAAGAGTAGATTTATGACCAAAAAGTTAAATATAGCTTTTATTTGGCACTTTCATCAGCCTTCCTATCAGGAAAATTCCAACGGCGATTTTCTTATGCCCTGGGTGCGCCTGCATGCTACAAAAGACTATCTTGATATGTTGATAAGGCTTGAGGATTTTAAAAACATAAAGCTGAATTTTGACCTTTCCCCTGTTTTAATAGACTCTATTGAAAAATATATTAACGGCGCTAAAGACATACATCTAAAACTTCTTTTATGTGATACAAAAGACCTTGACCGTGACGATAAACTTTTTATTCTGGAAAACTTTTTTGATGTCAACTACTCAAATATGCTGCTTGCGCGCCCTTATTATGCCCAGCTTAATGACAGAAGAGTGCATTGCAGTTCAAAAACTTCCCTGATTGACAGTTTCAGCGAACAGGACTATGCCGATATTATGGCGAATTTTACTCTTTGCTGGATAGATAAAAGATTCAGATACCGCTACGAAGGGCTTGATTATCTTCTTGACAAAGAAAAAGATTTTACTTTTGAAGACAGGCAGAAGATTTATGAAATTCAATTGCAGATAATTAAAGACATTCTCCCGACTTATAAAAAATATCAGGATGAAGGAAGAATTGAAATATCCACAAATCCTTATTATCACCCGATTTTACCGTTGTTAATAAATTTGCGTGAAGACAATTACCCTTATTGCGAAAATCTTCCCGATGCACTTGAGGGCGGGGTAAAGGACGCTAAAGAGCAGGTAGGCAGGGCGCTTGATAAATTCGAAGAAATTTTCGGCAAACGCCCGAGGGGCATGTGGCTTTCAGAGCAATGCGTAAGTAAAAAAACGCTGAATTTGCTTTCATACTTTAATGTTGACTGGACTGTGCTTGATGAGGGAATTTTATCAAACAGTATAGGCCGCGAGTTTTCGCGCGACTTTGAAGGTAATCTTGAAGACCCCTTTGCGCTGTGCGTGAATTATGCGTTTAAAAAAGATAAAAACAAGACAAATCTTATCTTTGCGGATTCGTTTTTTGCAAATCTTGTGGGATTCGGCTATGGCAGTTATGACGGTGAGGTTGCCGCAAATGACCTTTATGAAAAAATCAAAACCATACAAAACAAGCTTCAAAACTCCCCCAGGGAGCACCATCTTTTAACCATTGCAATGGATGGCGAAAACTGCTGGGAAAGTTATCAAAATGACGGCGAAGAGTTCTTAAATACTCTCTATAGCCTGATTGAACAGGATGATACGCTCAAAACCACTCTTATGGGCGAGTTTATTGATAAATCAGAGCCGGAAGAACTGAACAAAATTGCCTCGGGCTCCTGGATTAACAGAAATTTTGAACTCTGGGTGGGCGAACCCACAAAAAATGTCGCCTGGAGATATTTGAATCAAACGAAGCAAGATTTTGAAAAAATGTCAAAAGAACTTTTGTCCAAGGCAAAAACCAATATAGACAAAGCCAAGGCAAATAAAGCGATACATGAGGCAAAAGAGGAGATATTTATAGCGGAAGGGTCAGACTGGTTCTGGTGGTACGGCGAGCCTAACGAATCAGGCAGTGATATAATTTTTGATTACCTGTTCAGGGAGCGCTTAAGAAATGTGTACCGCATATTTTATGCGCAGATTCCCGATTATCTTAATATTCCGCTTATTTCTATGGTAGGCAAGCCCATAAGACAGGCAATAGGTCATATAAGTCCTGTAATAGACGGCAAGCAGGATGAAATGTTTGATGAATGGGAAAACGCGGGTTATATTTTCCTGCCGGATTCCCCGACTTTTTCAAAAATTAAAGCTATAAAAGGTATTTACTACGGCTGCGACAGCGAAAATCTTTTCTTTAAGTTTGAAGTAAACCGCCAGAGCGTTTCAAAAAGCAATCATTTTCTTATGAATCAAATTCATATATACATAAGAAGTGCTTTTCAAAATTCACTCTCTCCGGTCAGGGTTGTTTCAAGAACAAATAATATTTACCCTACCCTGAAAAACAGCTTTTCGCATGAAGTTATGTTTTCTTTCAATAAAAATGACCTTTTCCCGCCTATACTCAACACCTCTATGCCGGGCGGACTCTGGAAAATGGTTCTTATGAAGCATGATGAGTATGCGTATAAAGATGTGATAGAACTCAAGATTTCATATAAAGATTTAGGACTTGAAGAAAACACCCCCGTAGAGTTTTGTGTAGCAAGCGCCACAAATGAAGTCATAAACGAAGTTTATCCGCAGGATGTGCTTTTAACTCTCAACAATGAGGCCTAAGAGCAGGCTTTCCGTCTGTGCCGTATCGTTTATTTTAAGTGCGCCTTTAAGACTTTTTTTCTTTATGACAGTCTTTATGCACTGCGGGTTTTTGCATACATAGGCGCTTCTGCCCAGAATATTTGAGGCGGGGTTAAGGTAAACTTTTCCGCTTTTGTGCTCGCGCGTAAATTTATGCATTTCCTGCGCGTCAAAGAGTCCTTTGCAGCCCTGGCATTTTCTTTGTTTTTTCATTTTGTTGCTCTTATAAATACAGTTTTTGAACTCACACAAATCATCTTTTTATCAAGTGCTTTTTGCACCTCTAAAATATAATTATTAACTTTGTCTTCGCTGAAATATTTTAAAAATCTTTCTTTTGAAGTTGGTCTGTCGGGGCTGGGAGCGCTTTCAAACCATTTTGCTATGGATTCTTTTGTTGCAATGTAGCTTGAGGGTGTGTCCTGAACATCAATATCGCCGTCAGAAAACCCTGCCGTATCAAGATTTTGAGCCAGTGACTGCGCGTCAAAATTTGTAAGCGGGTCATTTATATCCGTCATAAAATCATCCTCGGCTTCTTTAAATGCCTGCCAGTCAGTGATTTCATCGGGTGTTGTAAGTTCGTGGTAGCGGGTGTTTGATTTTATTATAGGTTCAAAGGCGCTGTATGTTCCGCCTTTTTTTAATATGCGGTAAATTTCATTTATTGCCTTTTGTTTATCGACAATATGCACAAGAACCGAGCGGGTAAGTGCTTTATCAACACTTTTAGGAGGCAGTTTTATATCAAGACAGTCGCTTTGCAAAAATTCCGCTCTGTTCGGGCTCTGACACTGTGCAAGCAGTTTTTTGCACTCATCAAGGCAGTCTTTGAATTTGTCGGAGAAAATTATTTCAACATCGTCTTTGAATTTTTCTATTATGCCGAAGCTTAAAAGCCCCGTGCCGCAGCCTATGTCTATTATCTTATCGCCTTTTTGTATATTTGCTTTGGTAATTACTATATCTCTTACCGCAAACAGCCAGTTGAAAGTCTGCTGTATCTGCACTTCATCCATATGTGAAAAACGTGTCTGTGCAAGCCATTGTGTCCAGTTTTTGCAAATGTCGCTCAAAATCTCCTCCGAATTCAGTATTTTAACGGTTTATAAAATTGTATTTTACCATATATTATCCTATAATATTATCAGAGTGTAAATTTGGGCAACAATGTCAAATCAAGAAGATTTTTTAAATATAGAAAATAATGTAGTTCATTTGAACAGAATGTTTGATATAAGCACAATAGCCAATCAGGCGGGTAATGTTGACGACCTTTTGAAAAAGCTTTCCGATTATATTGTAAAGCTTATTAACAACGAAAATGTTTCATTTTATATTCTTGACGGACAAATATTTAAAAGCGTTGTCACCATGCAGAATATGCGCGCTGATGAGTGTTTTGAGTCTGAACAGGATAACGAGGCATTTTTATCTGCCATTAACGAAGGTAAAATAGTAGATACAAGAAATGAACACGGCGATGTGTTGTTTGGTTCTTTCTGGGAAAAAAACGGACTTGAAAAACTCAAAACAAGATATCTGAGGGCATTTTTTTCAAACGGTGTGCCCGTGTGTTTTTGTTTTATAGGTTTAAGCGATACGTTCAAAGAATTAAGCGCCGAACAGCGCGAGATTTTAAATGTTGCTTTTGATTATGTAGAGCCTATTATAGGCAAATATTTAAACGATTTAAAAAGAGAACACGAAATAAACGAGCTTCAAAAATCCCTTTATAATATTTCTATTCTTTATAATATTTCACAGGCGGTTAACTTTATTGATGACTTAAAACGCTTGCTGCAGGTTATTTTATCTAAGGCAATTGATACTCTGGACGCTGAAAAAGGCTCTCTTATGCTCTATGACTACTCGCAAAACTCTCTTCAGGTGCGTGTGGTCTACGGTTTGCAGGATAAAAAAGTTGAAGAAGGTATCAACAACGGCATTATCCAGTGTTCAAAAATTAAAGCGGGCGAGGGTGTTGCAGGCATGGTATTTTTGGAGAGAAAGCCGATTATCACAAATTTAGGTTCGTCCGATCCGAGATTCATCGTAAAAGATATTTTGACAAATACCCACTCGCTCCTGTGTGTTCCGCTCATTGCAAAAGGCGAGGCTATAGGCGTTATTAACATTACAAACAAAAAACACGGAAAACTCTTTAACCAGAAAGATTTAGAGTTTATGACCTCTCTTGCAAATCAGGCGGCTATTGCAATTGATAACGCAAAGCTATACGAACTTGCGACAAAAGACGGACTTACAAAATTATATATCTACAGACATTTTTACACTCTTCTTGAAAATGAAATTCGCCGTTGTGCCCGCTACAAGCGTGATATGTCGCTTCTTATGCTTGATATTGACAACTTTAAAAACGTAAACGACACATACGGACACTTAATAGGCGACCAGATTTTAAGAGAACTTGCGCGTGTAATATCTGAAACGGTAAGGAAGATAGATATCCCCGCACGCTACGGCGGAGAAGAGTTTGTTGTTATACTGCCCGAGACAACAAAAGAAGACGCGGTGATTATCGCCGAGCGTTTGAGGAAAAATATTTCAAAAATTACCGTTGCTGCAAATGAAGTAACAACAATTTCACCTACAACGAGTATAGGTGTGGCGCAGTACCCCTACGACGGTATTGACCCTAAAACCCTTATAAACTCCGCAGACACGGCACTGTATCATTCCAAACACAACGGAAAAAATATTGTGTCGACATTTTCAAAAGACGGCTGTACGCTCATTGAAAGAACGGAAGTCATATAGCTACATGCTTGTGTCGAGGTTTCTTACCTCTCTGTCGCCATTCACGATTGTACCTAATTGCATTGTCTGCAGGTTGATTTTGTTGATTTCGCGCGCGACATCTCCGCTAAAGACATTGTCATTTGTTGCAAGGTAATCTAAAACAGGCTCCCACATATCCCCTATGGCTTTTTCAACCGTATGGGCGGCTTGCTTGCCCTGCCTTAAGTCAGGTATAACATTTAAACCGAAAGATTTTACGTTAAAGTTTGTGGACATATTGCCTTTTGTCTCCTTATATCAAGAGTCTATCCTTGTGTATATATCATCGTAATTTGTTCATAAAAACTTTAATGATTTTTCTTTACTTGTAAAGAAAGTTTACAAAAATATAAATCTTTTCAAAAGCGTTAAAATGTTATACAATTAAGTAAATTTTTGTTAATAAAAGACAAAAAACTGACACTTTTTTTATTCAGGGCACTTAAAAAAAGAGAAAGCACAACATCTGAGGTTAGGATGAATTTTAAAAATTTCAAAATAGTCAGAAAACTTGCAAACATAAGCCCCAGGCTTAAATGGTTTATGTTTAAAAGCCTTCAGGACTATAAAATAGGTTCAAAGTATATTGACTATCTTATCCCCGATGATCAAAAAACTCCGGGATATGATAACGACAAACTTGAAAAAATGGTCAGAGAAACTCTGGCAAAAGAGTTTTCGCCCAAAATTAAAGACGCAAAATCTTACGAGCTGCTTGTTGACGCTGTTGTGCACAACCTGAAAAAGAAACAGCTGGAGTCAATGGGCGATATTGAAGAAGATATTTAGTTTGTTGTTAAAATAATTTTTTACGGGCGACGCTAATCACGCCGCCCGTGCGTATGAGAAGATATTACCGGAGAGCAAAATGGATAAAAACATAATATGCATGAAATGGGGCGAAAAGTTTGACGCGGGCTATGTTAACCGCCTTTATGAAATGGTTGAAAAAAATATAACAATCCCGCACCGTTTTGTGTGTTTTACCGATAACAGCGAGGGAATCAACCCTAAAATAGAAACATTTCCCATTCCTGCGCTCAAAGAAGACGGAATCCCTGACAGGATGTGGAAAAAACTTACCGTTTTCAATAAAGAACTCTACGACCTTAAGGGTACGGCGCTCTTTTTAGACCTTGATATCATAATAAGACAGAGCCTTGACCCGTTTTTTGAAGAAGAGGGCGAATTTTTAATTATTAAAGACTGGGACTTTCCGGATGATATTATAGGAAACTCTTCCGTTTTTCGTTTTGAAATCGGTAAACACCCCGAGGTTTTGGAACATTTCTACGGTCTTGGCACTGCGATAAGGAAACATTTTAAAAATGAGCAGGCATTTTTGACTTATGAAATGTTTGAAAAGGGAATACTTAAATACTGGAACTCCGACTGGTGTGTGAGCTTTAAAAGGTGCTGTCTGTATAAATTTCCCGTATGCTACTTTAAAGTCGCGCGCGACCCTAAGGAGGCAAAAATTGTCATTTTCCATGGCAAGCCCAACCCGCAGCAGGCTTACAAAGGGTATTTCGGCAAGTTTGGTTTCAGATATATAAAGCCTGTCAGGTGGCTTGATAAATACTGGGTTAAGGATGTTTGATTAAGCATTGTTAAGTGTCGGGATTACACATCATAAAAACGTGGTATTGTAAAATATATAAATAAAGTTGTATAATAATAAACATGGGATTTTTTGACTGGATAAAATTATCAAACGAAAATCTTAAACGAGTCGAGAGCCAGATATACCAGCACAAAAGAGATTATCTTGAAGTCTATCAGCGAAATCAGGCGCTTGAGCGTGAAATTGCACAGCGCACGGAAGAGCTTCATAAAGCAAATCAAACACTGCTTACTTTAGAGCATGTCTGGGATATGATGAACTCCTCGCGCCCGCTTTCAAATGTACTTGAAACCATTGTTTCATCCCTGCATGGCGAGTTCGGGTATTTATACAGCTGTATTGTCCAGAAGCAGCTTGATAAGGACGGAGTGTTTTACTCTTTAAGGACTTATCTTAAAAACGAATTTTCAAAAAGGCTTGAGCAGTTTATCGGCAAGTCTATTTTTGACGTTAAACTTAAAATTAAAAAAGACGGCAAAATCCAGGAAGCGATTGAAAATAAAACCGCTGTGCACTATACGGATTTATATGAGATTTTAACGGAAGTTTTCCCCGAGCTTGATGATGAAACGGCGCGCGACATTGCAAAGAAAACTTTTACAAAATCCGTTATAATTCTGCCTCTTGTGGCATCTAAAGAGTTTACGGGTTTTCTTGCGGTATTTTCGCCGCGTGAAGAAGCAAAAGATGACGAGCTTAATTTCCTGAATCTTTTTGCGCGCCAGATTGAACTTGCAATCACTATTGCAAATCTTTTTGAAACGGTTAAAAAGCAGGCTGTTACCGACCCCCTTACCGAACTTTTCAACAGAAGGTTTTTTGATGACGCTATTGAGCGTGAAGCCAACCGCGCACTGCGCTTGAATCAGCCTTTTACGCTTATAGGGCTTGATTTGGACCACCTGAAAGGAATTAATGACACCTACGGGCACTCCATGGGCGACAGAGCCATTTCTACCGTTGCGCGTGTTATTATGCGAAATGCGCGTTCGGTTGATATAGCCTCCCGCATAGGCGGCGAAGAGTTTTCAATCATTCTCCCGGGTATTGACGCCCAGGGCGGTATGATAGCGGCAGAGAGGCTGAGAGCTTCAATTGAAAAAGAGCCTGTCGAAGGGCTCGGGCATGTCAGTGCAAGTATCGGTGTTGCAACTTTTATAGAGCATACGCTTGACCTTGACGACCTTGTAGAGATGGCGGATAAAGCTATGTATGACGCTAAAATACAGGGCAGAAACAGGGTCTGTCTGGCTCAGCCCCAGCAAAACATCTCCTGGCAGGATGTTGCGGTTAGTGCATTTGTTGAAATTCTTGAAAAACACAGAATCCCCTTTAACTCTAAACTGGCATCAGAGTTGTCGCATAAACTGCAAACCCGTCAGGATAATGTAAAGGGAAATTCGGCGCAGGAGCTTTTATATTCGGTTGTGGATACAATTTCTCAAACCTATGCGCCTTCAAATCAAGAGGGCATTACAAAAGCAAAAATGTCGCTTGCAACCATTGTGGCTAAGAAATTTAAACTTTCAAAAACCGAAATCGATAAACTTAAAATCGCAATTTTGCTTTATGATATCGGAAACACCATGCTGCCCGATGAAATCCTTAAAAAACCCGCTCCGCTTACAAAAGAAGAGAAAGAAAAAGTTGTGGAGCACCCGCTTTTAGCTGCACGCGAGATTTTAAAACCCATTACAAATATCTCTGATATTATTCCCATAATTGAGCACCACCATGAAAACTGGGACGGCAGCGGTTATCCCAATAAAATAAAAGGCGAAGAAATCCCTATAACTTCGCAGATTATTTTGATTGTGGATTCCTATTTTGCAATGATATCCGACAGGCCCTACAGACGCGCTTATACACAGGAAGAAGCGGTTGAAGAAATAAAACGCCAGTCGGGTAAAAAATACTCGGATGAGCTTACAAAAGAATTCATAAGTGCGCTTGATGAGTTTTATAACCTGTCATAGTTTATTTATTAAGCCATTTTTTGAAAAATCTTATACCCGCATCCGAACTTTTTTCGGGGTGGAATTGCACGGCGCAGATATTATCTTTTTGTACCGATGAACAAAAGTCGATATGATAGTTTGTAATTGAACTTATAATATTTTTATCTTCAGGTACGACATAGTAAGAATTTACAAAATAGAAATAATCATCCTCAAGATAAGTGTTTGCAGGTGTTACGGATATATTATTCCAGCCGATTTGAGGAGTCTTGCCCTTTTGAAATTTTTTAACTTCTCCTTTGAATATTCCCAGACCTTTAACCCCGGGGGCTTCTTCGCTTTTTTCAAATAAAACCTGAAGCCCGAGGCAGATGCCTAAAAAATCCGCACCTCTGGAAATTGCTTCTTTTATTACATCGGGCATGTTGTGTTCTTCAAGTTTTTTTAAAGCCTGCTCAAAGTGCCCCTGCCCGGGAAAAATAATTTTTTTCGCGGCAAGGATTTTATTTTTATCGCCGGTAATTTCATATTGCGCGCCCAGAAACTCGAGCATATTGCCGAGGCTTTTTACATTGCCCGCACCGTAGTCTATTATTACAACTTTATTTGACAAAAGTGTGCCCGTCCTCTTTCATGCGTCTTATAACTTCTTTGAGTTCTTCTTCGCTTGCAACGATTGAAAGTCTTAAATTGCGCGCGCCTTCATCTCCAAAGGCATCTCCGGGGACTGCAACGATTCCGGATTTTTCAAGAAGTTCATCACAAAATTCTTTTGCGGTTTTATATCTCGGCGGCAGGTCAATCCAGAGGTAGAATGTGGCTTTTGGCATATCAATATTCCAGCCCAGTTCTCTTAGCCCTTTTACAAAGTCGCCGATTTTCTTTTTGAATTTTTCATTTGCTTCTTTTATGTAATCATCGCCTTCTTTTGAGTTTAAAAGCTCGGCGCCCGCAAGCTGAATTACTTTAAAAACACCCGTATCAAGGCTTGATTTTAATTTTCCGAAAGTACCTATAAAATCTTTATTACCGCAGACAAAACCTAAACGCCAGCCTGTCATTGCATAGGGTTTTGAGAAGCTGTGAAATTCCACCGCAACATCCATTGCACCTTTGCACTCAAGCACTGAGTGCGGTTTGTCGTTTTCATCAAAGTAGATTTCACAGTATGCATTGTCTGAAATTAAAATAATATTATGTTTTTTGCAGAAATCTACGCAATGCTGCAGGTATTCTTTTGTACAGGTGCAGCCGAGAGGATTGTTGGGGTAGTTAATGATAAGCGCCTTAACCTTTTTGGGGTCGTTGCCTTCTTCTAAAAACTTTTCCCAGACTTCATCAAGGTTTGGCATGTAATGGTTTTCTTTTGTCAGGGGCACTCCGTATGCTCTGCCGCCTGAAACCTTTATCATCTCAGTGTATGAAGCATATCCGGGGTCGGGAATGAGAATTATTTCCTGCTCTTTTTTATCCATGGAAGGGTTAATTAATGCGCGGATAAAGTTTGCAATACCTTCTTTTGAGCCGATAAGGGAAAATACTTCGCTTTTAGGGTCAAGTTCCACACCGAAGCGGTTTTTCATGCGTTTTGCAACCGCTTCCAAAAAAGGCACTTCGCCTTTAGGGGTAGAATAAGTGTGATTTTTAGGGTCTGCCAAAAGCTCTTTTGTTCTATCTGTTACAAATTGCGGAACCATATCAACAGGTGCTCCCATAGAGAGCGCTATGGGCTTTCTGCCTTTTTTTGCCAGTTCATCTTTCATCTCAAGCATTTTTGCTTTAATTTGAAACATGATGTAAGTTTCAAGTGTGCCCATGTAGTTGCTGAAGTTCTGCATATCCTGTCCTCTCAAAAATTTTTGCGTCTGTCATTAATTATACTACAAATTTTTAAATTTTTACCATTTGCGTCTTTAAAAATAAGGCTTGATGTTGTATAATGGAAAAGTTGCCATGTGGCACTGACATGGCTAGAAACGGAGAAACTATGCATATTCACGTAAACGGACGAAACGTAGAAATCACGGACGCCATTAAAGCCTACGTTAAAGAAAAAGCCGGCAAAGTTGCGGCACATTATGATCAAATTCAGGCAATTGACGTTGTTTTAACCGTTATCAAAAACCCGTCCGTTGCAGACTCTCACGTTGCGGAAATTAACTGCAAAGTACTGGGCGACACTGTAAGAGTAGAAGAAAAAGCGGAATCAATGTATGCTTCAATTGACCTGGTTTGCGACAAACTGGAAAGACAGGTAAGAAAGTACAAAGAAAAATACTTGAAAGCAAAAAGCGGCTCTCCCTCAATAAGAACGGAAGTTCTTGCGGATGAAGAAGCAGCTAAGTAAAATTTAATAAAATATTTTTAAAACCCCTGCACTGCGCGGGGGTTTTTCAGTTTATACCGTCAATTCCTTCGATTTCTTTTATAAGAGAATTTGAGCGAAAGTACGTAAGCTGGCGCTTGGCGAAGTTTCTGGTTCTCTGTTTGATTTTTTCAACCGCCTCATTAAAATCTTTCCGCATTCCCTGTTCAAGTTCAAAAAATTCTCTGTAGCCTATTGTGTTCTGGAGAATTTTAGAATGAGGATAAAGGGATTTATTTTTTTGCCATTCTTCATAAAGCCCTTCTTGTATCATAATATCCACTCTTTTGTTTATTCTCTCGTAAAGCTCTTCACGGCTTATTTTTGGCATAAACCATCTTGCCTTTATCTGTTCTTTTTCTTCTCTTTTGTATTGTGATACGGGCATATTAAGCCCTATACACATTTCAATTGAGCGGATGACTTTATCTTTGTTATTTTTGTGAATCTGCCCTGCGCGAACGGGGTCAAGTTTTAAAAGTTCTTCCCATAATTCATCGGGTGTTTTAAGGCCGAGTTTTTCCCTCAGTTCTTTATTTATGCCGACCTGCGGGAGTTCTTTTTCATCGAGGAGGGATTTTATATAAAACCATGTTCCGCCTGCAATGATTATTTTTTTCCCTCTTTTTCGGATTTCATCAATTGCGTTTTTTGCCTCTTTTACAAAGTCGCCCGCGCTAAAGTCGTCATCGGGCGTTATTATATCAAGCAGGTGGTGCCTAACACCGCACATTTCCTCTTTTTTAGGCTTTGCGCTTACAATGTCAAGACCGCAATATATACTTCTTGAATCGGCACAGATAATTTCAGCGTCTGTTTTCAGTGCCAAATCAATCGAGAGTTTTGTTTTTCCCGAGCAGGTCGCACCCGTTATCACCGTGATTGTAGAATCTTGACTCATAATAGTCAAATATTAGCACAAATACAAACACCCAGAAATATATGAATAAAACCATAAATATAAAGTAGAGAACCACATTGGTTGTAAAAAATACCCCTATGATTCTAAAAAGCATACCCAGTATAAGTATAAACATGTAAAGTGCAAGTGATTTTACGGGGTGTTTAAAAATTGCAAGGAAAGAGTTTTTAAGAGCACTTAAGGGGCTTGTGGTACATTTTTCGGGGTAATAAAGCGCGGAAGCCCAGAACATAATAAGGAAGTTAAAAAGCCCGAAAGTAAATAAAAACAATATCTGCCAGTACCACAGAATCATTATTTTATCCTGCGGAAGCGCTTCAAAGAATGCATGCAGCCCCTGAGCATCCTGCGGGATGGAGTTTATTTTTTCAATGAGAAAATCAAGGCTGCCTATAAAATGGTTTGCAAATTTTATATTAAAAGTTAAAAGTGCAAAAAACATTATAAGATATAAAACTATGGCGCCCGCAATAGGCAGTATATAAACGGGAACCGCCGAGAAAAAGTCATTTCTCATCTGTGAAAATTCTTTTACTCTCTCTTCATCCGTGCGGTTTTCTTTTTTTGAGTTTTCAATGGCTGTTTTTATCATCTGCAGCCATCCTGCAAAAAATGCCGAAGTGAAAAGCAGCATAAGTATAATAATAAGACCGAAAACTATTATATTCTGCCACATAAACAGTTTTGGCATTAAAAATGTCAGAAATATTAAATATATTACAAAACTCATTGTTAAAACAGGATTGTCTATAATTATCGAAATGCTTTTTTTAACGCTTTGATACATCATTTTTTATTGCTCTCTTTTATAATTTATGATTTACTATATAGATATTATTGTTAAACGGTAAAAAAAACAAGGCAGAAAATGTTAAGATTTTCAAAAGACCATAAACTGCAAGGTGTGTTGATTTGTGTTGAAGGCATTGACGGTTCGGGTAAGAGTACCCAGCTTGACTTACTGTACAGCTGGCTAAAGTCAAAAAATCTTGATGTTATTTTGACCCAGTGGAACTCTTCCGAGTTAATTTCTCAAACAACTAAACGTGCAAAAAAGAAAAATCTTCTCTCGGGGCGTACATTTTCCATTTTACATGCGGTGGATTTTGCCGACAGACTTGAGCGCACCATAATCCCCGCACTTAAAGCAGGTTTTATAGTTCTTGCCGACAGATATGTATACACTGCATTTGCGCGCGATGTTGCGCGTGAAGTTGACCCCAGATGGGTAAGAAACATGTACGGGTTTGCAATTAAACCCGATCTGGCTGTTTATTTTGATGTAAGTGCAAAGGTTTCTCTTGATAGAATCTGTACCAACCGCCAGCCAAAGTTTTATGAAGCGGGCATGGATTTAAAACTCTCCAATAACCCCTATAAAAGTTATGTACTTTTTCAAAACAGGGTTATAGAACAGTATAAAAATATGATTGATGAATACGGACTTGTAAAAATCGATGCAAATGAAACTATTCATCAAAAACAGCAATACTTTAGAAAGCTTGTGTGCGATGTGCTTAAAAAAAGAGGCATTGAAGTAAAAGAGGGCGAAAATGACTTATAAAAAACACGGTTATGACGGGCTTCTTGTGGTAATTGAAGGCACGGACGGCGCGGGTAAATCCACGCAGGTCAACATGCTTAAAGGTTTTGTCGAGGGTTTAAGCTACGGCTGTGTCGTATCCGAGTGGAAAACCTCAAGACTCATTTCAGGTCTTATTAATGAGGCAAAAGAAAAAAACCTTCTTAATACCACGACTTTTTCTCTTTTGTATGCCGCAGATTACGCCGACAGGCTGGAAAATGTTATTATTCCGGCGCTTAAAGCGGGCTTTGTCGTGCTTCTGGACAGATATGTCTACACTGCTTTTGTGAGAGATTCCGTCAGAGGTCATGATATTAACTGGGTAAAAAAACTCTATGAATTTGCCCCCGAGCCGGATTTGGTATTTTATTTAAAAATGCCTCCCGACAAACTCATAAAAAGGCTTATCGCCTCGGGCGGGCTTGATTACTTTGAATCAGGCAGAGATATAGGGTTATCTACCGACATTTATAAAAGTTTTGAAATATATCAGAAAAGATGCCTTGAAGAGTATAAAAAACTTGAAAAAGAATACGACTTTATTGAACTTGACGGTACAAAAAGCAAGGAAGAAATTCACAATATTATAAAAGACAAACTCAAAAAAGTGCTGGATACGGGTGTTGTAAAGTAAATTGTAAATATTTGTAAATTATGTGAAAAAAGGAACAAAATATTTTTTTCACGGGTGTTAAACACCATGCGCACACTGCGCAAAAAGTTGTTAGTTGTGAGAGGGTAGTTGAAAGGAAATCCCCAATGATAAACAAAGTCACTTTAAGTCCTGTAAACGTTAAAAATCAGGCAGTACAATCAAAAGGCGCTACGGCACCTCAAAAAAACGAAAACAATTTAAGTTTTGAAGGCTCTAAAGTCCAGGGCGCAAAACTTGCCGGTGCTTATCAGGCGCTTAACGGCATCAAAACGGCAAAAACCGTAAACTTTGCGGGTTCTATGGATTTGAGCGATTTGGAAAAGCAAATCATTACTCCTAAAGAAATCAGAATTGAAAACCTGCTGGCACTTAGCGAAGATATTGACCTGCCGCTTAAAAAAATGCCCGAAGGTACTGAAAAACTTAACGCCGCAGGCTTAAATGTTACACGTGAAATTATTGACGATAAAAACGTATTTACCGTTTCAAATGACAAAGGACACACAATTTTTATCGGCAAAGTTGATATAGGCAAAAATCCCGCACCCGTTGTCACGTATAAGCAGGGTAAATTTATGCCTGAAATTACCGTAAAAGACCCCTCTTTAAACGGCAAGGCAATTAAAATGTTTGCAGGCTCAGAGCTTATAGGCGACGGCTTCTCCTTCAAAATGCCCGGCTCATATGAACCTACACCCGGTGAAGGCCATAAAGATATTTCTTTCACGGGCAGAACGGTTATTACAACTTTAAACAAAGAACCCAGAACTATTAACGCGGTTGACTCTTATGCCGAGTCAGGCCTCCAAAAACAAACAATCAAGGGCGACTATGCTGACGTTGTAGTTGAAAATGACCCTACAATCGTTATACCTGCGGGCGGTTTTGGCGAAAGATTCTTTAATATTACAAGAGAACATGAAAACAAGCCCTCCGGCAAACTCCCGACTGATGACAGATACCGCATTATAGGCACCACCTTAAACCTTGCGGCTGCGGCAGGAATTTTAAACGGCGATGAAAATGATGATGTTGTTTACCTGAGCCAAAACCATGAAATCCCCGAGGGTGACGATGTTTATTACGTATCAAGGTATAAAACTGACGGCGGCGCGATTGCCGAAGGTTTAAAACGCGACATAATCAGAAACGACCGTGACTCCATTATCTTAAATGCGGATATCTTCACAAATGCCGATATAAGCCGTACGTATAACGCACTTAAAACTCTTCCTAATGCGGCTCTTGTAATTCCTTACTACCCTGTAAACCCTGAAAGAGCTAAATCTTTCGGTCTTTTAGGCATTGAACAGGATGAAGACGGCAATCTGCAAATTAAAGAATTTTTGGAAAAACCCGCATACACTTCAAATGCCCCTATGCCTAACGACTTTACACAGCCCGGCGCATATGATAAAGCAATGGATGAGTTCAGAAAAGTCCAAACAGCTGTTGACCCGTCTGATGAAAACAGATTTCTCGCTAATCCGGGTTTATATTTCCTGAGCAAAGAAGCCCAAAAAGTTCTTATGGCGCAAGGTATTCTTACTCCTCAGGATACAGGTCTTGGCGGAAATGTTATGCCTAAAATTGTAAAACTTGCAAATGAAGGCAAACTGCTTGATAAGAACGGCGAGAGAATGAAAGTTTACACCGTGCCTCTTGAAGCAAAAGGCGGAAAACCTGCCGTATGGGATGATATCGGTACTGCAGAAGCATATCTTAAGTTAATCAAAGATGTTGCAAATGAAGTAAGACTTCACGGTACAACTCCTGATAATAAATACTACGGTATGCCCGAGTTTGTATTAAACGACTTTGCAAAAAATACAGACCTTGAATCAGGTATCGTATACGATTCACCCAAAGCAAGAGAATCGCTTGAGTCATTCAAAGAAAAATACAATGTTCAAAGCGTACGCGGCAATATTTTTGTTGCAGGTAATACAAAATAACTTTTACACTTTATATAAATTTAATTTAACGGCCGGAAATTTCCGGCCGTTTTTTTAATTAGTTGTACTATTGGATTTTTTTAAAAATTTCCTTAAAATCTAGTCAAATGAAAAACTACTATGATATTTTAGAAATTTCCCCCGGAGCAACAAAAGACGAAATAAAATCCGCCTTTCGCGCAAAGGCGCGAAAATATCACCCCGATGTCAACCACACCATTGAGGCGGAGATTTTATTTAAACAGATAAACCTTGCCGCAAAGACGCTTCTTGATGACAACATGCGCTCACAATACGACTTTGCATACGGATTTAACAGGAAATTTCGGCAGGAGGCAAAAAAGAGTACAGAAACAAAAGCCGGAAGTACATACAGTTATACAAAAACAGATGAGCCGTTAAAATCAGGCGGCGATTTTGTAAGAGAATTTTATACTTATTTTAAGAATAAGCAGAAAGCGAAGCCTGAACAAAATGCAAAAAAAATAAACGGACAGGATATTATAACACATGTAAGCATTACATCCGACGAGGCACTAAAAGGCACAAGCCGCAAGGTGAATATTCTGGAGAGCGAAAAATGCCCCAAGTGTTTTGGAGCCAAGTTTATAAACGGTTCAAAATGTTCTTTTTGCGACGGGCGCGGCGAGAAGTCAAGTTATAAAAAAATTAACGTCAAAATCCCGCCCTGTCCTAAAGACGGTATCAGAATAAGGGTAAAAAACGAAGGTGAAGAAGGTAAAAACGGCGGTAAAAACGGAGATTTATACCTTGTTATTCATATTGAAAAAAACGCCGCGTTTAAAAGCCTTGACGGGTTTGCATTTCTTGAAGTATCGATAAGCCCCCAGGAAGCGGTTTTAGGTGCGCAGATAAAAATTCCCGCGCCTGATAACGGCTCGAAAATTTTAAAAATTCCTCCTAAAACAAGGACAAATACAATTTTTAAACTTTTAGACAGCGGATTTTTAAACGCACAGACCAACAGGCGCGACCCGCTTATGGTAAAAACGGTAATTGACATTTTGCCGCAATTGGGGGATAAAGAAGTTGAACTCTATCGCGAGATTTCAAAGATTAATACTCAAGAGGATATCAAAAACTTCAGAAATTATGAGTAACAGTGCAAAAATTAAAATCAAAGAAATTTTTACTTCTATTCAGGGCGAGGGTCCGTATATTGGCGAAAAGCACCTTTTTGTAAGAACAACCAGATGTAATTTAAACTGCTGCTATTGTGATACGGATTTTTTGTGTGATGAAAATTCAAAAGAATATAACTATGACGAGTTTTTTGAAGAACTAAAGTCATATGATGCAAATGTTGTGAGTTTCACGGGCGGGGAGCCGCTTTTAGAGGCTGATTTTCTGTCGGAATTTTTAAAACGCTACAAAAACAGGCTGAACAAAAAAATTTATCTTGAAACAAACGGCACAAATCCCGAGGCGCTTGAGAAAGTTATTGACTATGTTGATATTATATCAACCGATATTAAACTAAAAAGTGCAACAGGACAGGACTTCAGCCTCATTACTTTTGAAGACTTTATGGATGTTGCTAAAAAGAAAGAAGTCTTTGCAAAGGTAATTTTTGATGAAAATATCAAAGAAGAAGAAATTCAAGAGGCAGCGGCATTTGCAAAAAGATACGGCATTTTACTTGTCCTGCAGCCTAAAATGCCTATAAGCGAAAATTTTTGCCCGTATGAAATTTTTGAGAAATTTTATGCAAAATACAAAAATGTGCGCCTGATTGCGCAAATGCACAAGTTTTTAAATATAAGGTAATTAAAAATCAAGCTGCGGAATGGAATTTAGCAGCAGTTTTGTATAGTCATTGCGCGGGTTTTCAAAAATTTCATCTGTTTTGCCTTCTTCCACTATTGTACCGAAATTTAAAACGGCAATTCTGTCGCTTATATATTTTACTATGTTTAAGTCATGTGAAATAAACAAAAAAGTAAGGTCGAGTTTATTTTTAAGTTCAATTAAAAGATTTATAATCTGGGCTGCAATGCTGACATCAAGCGCCGAGATAGGTTCATCCGCCACAATAAACTCGGGTCTTAAAACAAGCGCGCGCGCGATTGCTATTCTCTGCCTTTGCCCGCCCGAAAATTCATGGGGGTATTTTTTAAGGTCGTTATGATTCAGTCCGCACAACTCCACAGTTTCAAGGACTCTTTCTTTTTTGTTTTTAAAATTATGTATTATAAGCGGTTCTTCAAGGATTTCTTTTATTCTCATTTTAGGGTTCAGGCTTGAATAAGGATTTTGAAAAATCATCTGGGCGTGTTTTCTGAATGCTTTTGTCTGTTTTCTGTCATAGTTTAAGATATTTTCGCCTTTAAATAAAATCTCGCCCGATGTTACATCAAGAAGCTTTAAAATACAGTTGCCCAGCGTTGACTTGCCGCAGCCTGATTCGCCTACAAGGGCAAGGATTTCCCCTTTTTTAATTTCAAGATTTATGCCTTTTAGTGCATGCACGGGCTCTTGTTTTGCACCGAAGAAGCCCGTGCTGTCACTGTATGTTTTATAAAGGTTTTTTATTTCTGCCAGATTTTCCATTATGCTAATTGTAGCATATCATTTGATACATGTGCATTGCTAAGTTAAGTAATCCTTAAGGCTCTTTGCGCTCTCGGAACGTCTTAGTTTTTTGAGCGCTTCGCACTCTATCTGTCTTATTCTTTCTTTAGAAAACCCGAGAGTTTTCCCGAGTTCTTCAAGTGTTTTTGTCTTTCTTCCGCCCAGGCCGAAACGGTTTATCAAAATGAATCTTTCTTTTTGGTTTAAAATATCCAAAATGCCTGTGATGTCTTTGTTTAAGAATTCTTTTTCGGTATTTATTTCAGGCATTTTGTTTTCGCTGTCAGCTATGTAATCTTCAAGGCATAAGTCTTGTGCTACGGGCGTATCAAGACTGACGGGTTCTTTTATCATGGCTTTTTTGATGGCTTTGATTTTCTTTACATCCATTTTTAAATATTCCCCGAGTTCCTCATCGCTTGGCTCTGTGCCGTCTTGAACGCTTAATTTTACTATCGCTTTTTTAAGCATTCTTATTTTGTCGCTCATATGTACGGGAATTCTGATTGAACGGGAAGAATTTGCTATGGCGCGGATTATGGTCTGTTTTATCCACCAGGTGGCATAGGTCGAAAATTTAAAACCCTTTGTGTAGTCAAACCTTTGCGCCGCTTTGATAAGCCCCAGGGATCCTTCCTGCACTAAATCCATAAAAAGTATTCCCTGACCCGTGTATTTTTTGGCGATGGATACTACAAGTCTTAAATTTGCCTGCACAAGTTTCTTTTTTGCTATCTGCGCTTCTTTTCTCCCGCCTTCTTTAATTGCCTTACCGAGCGCAATCTCGGAGCTGCGGTTTAAAAGCTTCACTCTTCCTATGTCTTTTAAGTACATTTGAAGAATTTCATCTTTGTTTGCAATGGTGGAAAAAGTTCTTATTTCTTCCCTGTTTTCATCCTCTTCCTCTTCGTTAATTAAGATATTATCAAGCTCAATATCTTCCCTCAACTCTTGTGAGTGCTCACATATATTAATACCCAAAATACTACTCCTCCGACTAATATTGCCCATATGTATCAGAATGACGCAGTACTTTGTGATTAGTTCCAAAAAGAAAAAAAAAATTTTCAGCTGCGTTTAGTCATAAAAAGGAGAAAATAATAATGCGTATATCACCCGTTTCTTATAATTCGACGATAAAATTCAGAGGTAAAACGGAAAGAGATGACTTCAGGCAAAGCGCCCGCGAAGTGCTCAAGGAGCTTAAGGATATTAAACCCGGGGCGCGTGAGTATTCGGCATTTGACGAATCGGGCTCCTCTCCGAGATTCAGGCTTATTGATACACTTTTTTACAAAACAAATAAAGTCGGTAAAAAATATGCCGCACTGCAAGATAAAATACTGCTTAATAAACTGAAAAAAGCATACGTTACGTATCAAAAAAAAGAAGATGAATTCGGTTTGTTTATAGGCAGCGGCCCTTTTAAGGACAGAGAAAAAGAGGTGCTTGATATTAAATTTTAATTATTGCAAGGCGCCTTTTGTAGTCGCCTTCAAGAGGGAGATTGTAGTTAATAATCTTTGCCTGCAAGTCTTTAACTTCGCTTAATTCTTCTTCAAGAGTTTTGGATTTATAAATTATAAAATGTCCGCCCTCTTTTATGTGTTTTTTTGTAAGCCTGAGGACATTTTTTATTGTACCGACCGCACGCGAGATGACAATGTCGCAGTTAAGGGGTTCAAGGTCTTCCACACGCGCGTAGGAGATTTTAAGGTTTTCGACATCCAGCCTGTCTTTTATTTCTATTATAAAGTTAATTTTTTTCATTCTTGAATCGTTTGCAACAATTTCAAGTTCAGGGAAAAAAAGCGCCAGAATAACCGAGGGAAAGCCGCCGCCTGTGCCTGCATCCAGAATTTTTTGTTTTTTTGACGGGTCAAATTCATCCCATTTTAAAACGGCAAGAGAGTCAAAGACATGTTTTTCAAAGAGTTTATCCGTGTCGCCCCTGCTCATTAGATTTGTATGCGAGTTGTATTCAAGAAACATTTTATGCCACAGGTTGACTTTCTCAACAGTTTTTTCATCGGGTATAAGATTGAATTCTTCTTTTAAAACTTCAAGATTTTTTTCATTGAGCATAATTTGCCTCTATTCTTTGAAACTCAACCGGCAGCATTTTTATTTTCATATCGTTTATTCTCTGATTAATGATTTGCTCGTTTTCATCAAGGATGTTTTCCCCGAGTGCTTTTTTTGCTTCAAAGAAGCATTCAAGAGCGAGTTCGTCCTGATTGAAATTATAATACAAATCCCCGAGTTCAAGGTATGCAAACGCTTCTTTAAATTCATCATGCAGGGTTTTTGCACACTCGAGAGCTTCTCTTAGATATTCTATTGCTTCTTCAAGGTTTTCGGTTTCGTAAATCTTTGAAAGCTCCCTTGAGGCAAAATATACGCCTGAGAGGTTGTTGTCCCGTCTGTCTGTTTCAAGAGCGGTTTTAATATACTTAACTGCATTTTCGGTATCATTTTTATATGAGTATATAAGCCCGAGGTTAATGCAGCACTGTGAAAACCATCTGTTTAGCGTTGTGTCGGTGCTTGCGGTAATATTTTTCAGATAAAATTCTTCCGCACTGTCAAAGTTCTGCAAGTCATCGTAAAGTATTGCCGTTTTATAGTAAATTTCTGCGTTAGCCGCAATATCGGCGGGGTCTGAAAAATCGCTTGCAAGGCGGTAGTATTTAAGGGCTTCGTTTATTGAATTCTCGCTTTCAAAAATGTCGCCAAGGCCGGTATATGCTGCTGCTATAACACAGTTTTCAACAGGTTTATCCGTATTTACTATCTTTAAGTACTCTTCTTTTGCGCTTTCAAAGCGATATAGATTTTTATACAGAGCCGCTATATCGAGCAGTGTTCTGAAATATTTTTCATAGTCGCCTCTTATAAGATGCAGGCTGCCTGTTTGTGTATAGTACTCAAGCGCCTGTTCAAAACGGTTGAGTTTTTCGCTGTTGCGCGCAAGGTGCTCCAGAATTTCGATTTTTGTTTCATCGTCAGGCGCTTTGTTTTTGAGTTTTAATAAAATCTCGACAGCCTGTTTGTAACGGTACGTTTGCTCGTACTCATCGGCTTTTTTAAACTCGAGCATAAAATCGTTTTCCAAGCTCGCGGTATTTTCTTCAAACTCCTGCCTTTCAAGGAGTTTTTTTCTTCTGTATTCTTTTAAAATGAGTGCGTCTTCTTCGCTTATGAAATCTTTTTTTGCGGCAGTTTTTTTGCTTTGCAGCTCTCTTTTTTTATCGAGGTATTTTTGTTTTTTGTCTATTGTTTTTCTGTCAAACCAGGGGTTGGCTCCTTCCTGTGCAAGAGAGATGTACGAGAAGTTATTTTGTTTAATCCGCCCTCCCGCAGAGCCCAATTTGGGTATATTTTCCGCAAGCATTTCTATTTGTTTCCTGATACTTTCTCTTGAAAGCCGAAGCAGTCTGTCGCGCGGACTTTTGGCAAGCTCCTGTTCGTATATTTCTACAAAGCGTGTAAAAATTCTGTATTTTTCCTGAATGGAGAGCATGTTAAAAAAGTACCGTTTAAAATAATTTCTAAGGATAATATCGTTATCAAACCTTGAAATTAACAGATTTCTTTCAAGATAGTCAATTTGTTTTGTGTCACCCAGTGCATAGTTTTTTATAAAATCAATGCTTACCGCATGATTTAAACCGCTTAAATTTTTAAGAAATTCCAGATATGCGCCGGGCACAAGGGAAGCTACTTTTAAAATTATAAAGTCGGAAAACTCTACGGACTTTTTATTAAACTCCGAAATTAAATCGCCTATGCTTATGCCTGTTGTTTTTGAGTATCTTGTCACCATTTTAAGATACAGTTCATAGCCGCCCGAAAGTTTAAAAAACTCTTTAAGGGTGTCCTCATCCGTACTTAATCCTTCGTTTTGTATCTTGGCTTTGAATGTTTCAAAGTCATTGGGGGTAATTTCAATTATCTGAACAGGCAGATTCTGATTTATGAAAAACTGCACCTGTTTATCTCTTGAAACAAGCACTACTTTTGTATTTTTAAAACTTGCAATGTGCGCGAGCAGATTGAGAATTTCAATATTGCCCGAAACCAGTTCGTAATTATCCACAACTATTATGCATTTTTTGTCTATATTTTTAAAATAAAAGCTTACCTTGTTGGCAAAACTTTCACCCATGGTTTTTTTAAGGCTTACTTTTTTTTCAAGTGAAAACTTTCTGAATGAATCGTAAAAGTTCAGCAAAAAGTCGTCAATTGTGGTGTGTTCAAAGCATAAATGCTTAAACACAAGAGTATTGTCATCTAAATCTTCAAGGGTTTTGTTCAGGATTTCGCTTTTTGCACAGCCTGAAAAACCGCATAAAAGCAATAGCTCACTTGTCGAGTTGTAAAAATTTTTGATTTTATCTATAATTTCAATACTAAATTGAAGATCGGATGTATCCATATATTTATTTTACATAATTTTGGCTCATTTATCTACATTTAGTGTTGTTATTGGTGAAAAGTAAAAATATTTGTTAACCAATGTAAATTTTATTAAATTTGTTATCAAATATTTTCATTCAGGCTTTTTCATTAATGTGTGTGTTAGTTTTGGAGTTCTGTAACTAAAGTGCAAACAAGTCAAAACAATTTGGCGAATAATATACCGCAAAACGCTTACTATGCGCAGACAGAAGCGCGTAAAAAGCTCTCCAGCACCTCGGATGAAATTATCAAAAAAACCCCTCTGACAGGTGCAAGGATTGTTGCGGATAAATTCGTGAACGACATTTTTGTATACGCTCCAAAAGGCATGAAAGGCTCAAGAAACTCCAATTTTTATGAATTTTTATCGCTCGGCCTTATACCTAACGTTGTAGGTTCAGGCATGCTTATTGCGCTTTTTAATGCGGCAAATAAACATTACAGAATGCCCGATCAGCATTTTGCAGGCATGTCGGGCGGAAAAATGGCATTTGGCGTTGTATTTTACGCTATCGGCAAATGGCTCGGTTCAAAACTTATAAACAAAGGCGTAGAAGCAAGAACCGGCGTAGACCTTGAAATGCCCTACAGAAAAGTTGTAACGGAACTTCCGGATTATCCCGGAGATAAAGACGTAACATCCATTGAATACCACAGAGTATTTGAAAGTGCCGATTTCCCCAGATGGGACTTAATTAACAAAATGGGAGAAAAGAAAGGCAACAGATGGATATGGTATGACAAAATAGCAAAGAAAATGGGCTTTAAAGAACCCTTAAATTCTCCCGATCAAACCGTACAGGAAAAAGTAAAAGAAGTGATAGTAAAATCAAGTGCCGCAAAATCCATAAGTTCGTGCATATGGGCAGG
>ERZ1643249.1392-NODE-1392-length-24543-cov-21.786385_pt1 | contig 24543 bp, 33 predicted proteins | sample MGYA00579263_ERZ1643249 | MGnify/ENA primary metagenome ERZ1643249 (study PRJEB29033, sample SAMEA4952264) | chicken gut metagenome | biome: Broiler Chicken; feature: Gastrointestinal Tract; material: Caecum | place: Ireland | collected 2018 | study: Broiler... | reverse complement strand
TTGGCTTCGTTCAGCCTTGCGTTGTAGATAAAGACAATGTGCTTGTCATCGGGCACTGCAGACTTTTAGCCGCGAAAAAGCTGAAGTTAAAAACTATACCGTGCGTGTATGTGGATACGCTTACCGCAGAACAAGTAAAACAGTTGCGCTTGTTGGATAACAAGCTAAACGAAAGCGAATGGGACTTTGACCTGCTCGCCGACGATATAGGCGACCTCGATTTTTCGGGGTTTGATATTGACTGGGGGTTGCCTTCCGATGTTGAAGAAACAGAAATTGTCGAGGACGAACCGCCCGAAGTCGATGAGGAACATGAGCCGATATGCAAACTCGGAGATATTTGGCAACTTGGTCGGCATAAACTTATCTGCGGCGATAGCACGGACAAAGCAACCGTCGAAAGGCTTATGGACGGAAAGAAAGCCGATATGGTTTTTACTGACCCGCCGTATGGAATGAAAAAGGAAGCTGAAGGAGTATTAAACGACAACCTTAACTATGATGACTTACTGGCTTTTAATAAACGCTGGATACCGCTGTCTTTTGAGTTTACAAAGGAGAACGGGTCTTGGTATTGTTGGGGTATTGACGAACCGCTTATGGATATTTATAGCGAAATTTTGAAGCCGATGATAAAGGCGAATAAAATTACTTTCAGAAATCTTATAACGTGGGATAAAGGCAACGGACAAGGGCAGTTGTCTGCTGATTTTAGAATGTATCCCGTAGCAGACGAAAAATGTCTTTTCATGATGGTTGGGCAACAACATTTGAGCGAAACACAAGATAAGTGGACGGGTGAATTTGATTGGTTGCTTGATTATTTGACTGAGGAATGTGCAAAGGTTGGGCTAAAAAGGGGGCGTGCTTATGAAGAATTTATGGGAAGCACAAACAAAAGCCAACATCATTTAAGCAAAAGCCATTTTGGTTTAATGCAGGAAGAAGATTACAAAAAACTTCAAACCTATGCGAGGGCAAAAGACGTTGATGCTTTTAAGCGAGAGTATGAAGATATTAAGCGAGAGTATGAAGATATTAAGCGAGAGTATTATGCTAATCGTGCATACTTTGATAACACCCACGATAATATGAACAATGTGTGGCACTTTGACAGAACATCTGTAAGTGAAAGAGAACTCACAGGCGGACACGCAACGCCAAAACCGATTGCGCTTTGCTCTCGTGCGATTAAGTCGAGCAGCAGGGAGGGCGAAATCGTCCTTGACCTTTTCGGCGGAAGCGGCTCAACGCTTATTGCTTGCGAACAGCTCGGCAGGGTGTGTTATATGTGCGAGATTTCCACGCATTATTGCGATGTCATTATTAAACGTTGGGAAAACTTTACAGGTCAAAAGGCGGTAAAAATAAGCTAAAAGAGGTGGTTTTTTGGCGCGTAAACAGGACGAAAACCTTATTCCGAACAGCGCGAGAACGCCGAGTGAGCGCCGAGAAAATGCAACAAAGGCAGGGATAGCAAGCGGAAAGGCGCGGCGACAGAAAAAAACTGTCGCTGAATATCTGCGAAAATGGGCGGACGGAGAGGTGGTAAGCGAAAAGAATAGAAATGCGTTGGAAGCGTTGGGTTTAAGCGAAGAAGCGACGAACCGAACGCTTCTCGTCGTGCCGCTCATACAAAAGGCGATCAAGGGCGACACAAAAGCCCTGCAAATGGCGTTGGAGCTTTTGGGCGAAGATAAAAAGAAAGAACTCGAAATAAAGAAGCTGCGGCGTGAGATTGAACTGCTGAAAGCCGAAACGCAAAAGTTGCGTATGATGACGGGCGAGGACAGAGAGGTCGAGGATTTGACCGCGCTCGGGGATATGTTAAAAAACGAGGAGGAGGAATAAACAATGATAGATTATTTGTTTACCGATGAAATTAAAAGAGAAGTGTTACAAGTTTTATCTTTAAGTGAAGAAGAACGACAAAAATATCTTGAAAAAAAGTTAAGAAAATTAGCAAAAGATATAGATTTTCCTATTGATTGGAACGATTTAACGGTAAAAAGTAAAGGGGGCATATATTAAATGACTTGTCCGAAATGCGGAAGCGAAAACGTATTGCGTGTGTCAGAATTGCGGGTATAGGTGGAGTGTATGAATATATTTATAATATTGGCGATTATTCTTGCCGTTTTGTTGCTTGCTCTTGTCGTTGTTTCTATTATAAGCATAATTAACGCAGAGGAGATAAATAAAGTGTTTATCGGATTATGCTTTAGCATCACTGTAGTTTTAGGTATTGCAGGTATGTTTATGTGTTTGTATGCAGGAGGTGTTTTAACATAAATGCGAGCAACACAAACAATTAACTGGCAGCCGTTTTCGGCAAAACATAAGGCTTACATTCGTAAAGCCTTATGTTCTAAAATGAGCGTTGCCGAAGGCTCTATTCGTAGCGGCAAAACGATTGATAATTGTATCATAGCCGCCGCCTACCTTGAACGTTGCAAGGACAAAATACACCTTGCAAGCGGAAGCACTATCGGCAACGCAAAGCTGAACATCGGCGCGTGCAACGGCTTCGGACTTGAAAACCTTTTTCGCGGTCGTTGCAAGTGGGGCAAATATAAAGGCAATGAGTGTTTGTATCTTTTCACCCAAACTGGGGAAAAGATACTAATTTTTGCAGGCGGCGGAAAGAGCGACAGCTATAAGAAGATACTCGGTAACTCTTATGGGCTGTGGATAGCTACGGAAATAAACGAACATTACGACAGCGACGACAGCCGCGAGAGCTTTATCAAGGTAGCGTTCGGCAGACAAGTAGCGAGTTATGAGCCAAAAATATTATGGGATTTGAACCCGTGCGCACCGCGTAACAAGATTTATGATGAATATATTGACCTGTACAAAAAAACGTACATTGGCGGATATAACTATGAACATTTCACGTTGGCAGACAATTACAGCATAACCGAACAACGGCGCAAAGAGATAGAAGCGCAGTACGATCCGAACTCGGTATGGTATAGGCGCGATATTCTCGGGCAAAGGTGCGTTGCGGAAGGGCTGGTGTATCAGCAGTACGCGAATACACCTGACGAGTATGACGTGAAAGAGGTCAGCCCCGCTGACATCATGGCAATCAATATCGGCGTTGACTTCGGCGGAAACAGCTCAGCACATGCGTTTGTTGCCACAGGATTTTTACGACGCTTTGCAAAGGTTATCCCTTTGCAAAGCGTAAGGATAACCGAAGCAATTGACCCCGAACAGCTCAATCAAATGTTTGCAGATTTTGTGAAATTGGTGTATAATCAATACAGGAAGCCGATGAACGTTTATGCGGACAGCGCGGAACAAGTATTGATACGCGGCTTGCGCCGTGTATCAATGCAAGAACGCCTACCTATCGTGATTCACAACGCCCGCAAATTGCCTATAAACGACAGAATACGGCTCGTGAATAAACTCATAGCACAGAAACGTTTTTACGTCTGCAAAGACGCAAAAACGGTCAAAACGGCATTGTGCGAAGCGTTGTGGAACCCGAAGAAAGACGATGAGCGACTGGACGATAATTCGAGCGACATCGACTCTGTCGACGCCCTCGAATATTCGATTGAACCTTTCTTCGGCGATTTAAGCAGGATATAAAAAACGGAGGGAAACATGAACCTGAACGACATTTTGAAACAAATATCGGGGCGCGCCGATATGACGTACTATGACAACGCAAGCTATGTGGAGGAGTGGTGGCAGTGGTATAAGGGGAAGGTGGATAAATTCCACCCGTACCTCATTTATATGGGTAAGCGGTTTGTGCCGATGACCCGCTTTTCGCTCGGCATGGCGAAGAAGGCGGCGGAAGACTGGGCAAACCTACTCATCAACGAAAAGACAGACATTACGCTCGGCGACGAGCATTCGCAGCAGGTATTAAACGGCATTCTTGCCGACTGCAATTTTTGGCGCAAAGCAAACGACGGTATCGAAAAGACCTTTGCGCTTGGTGGCGGCGCGTTTGTCGTTTCGGTTGACAACCTGACCGCCGACGCTAACGGCGACGTAATTACGGATAACGGCGCGAAAGTAAAGGTATCGTTTATTAACGGCAAAAAGATACGTCCTATCACGTTCGAGGACGGGGACATCACGGAGTGCGCGTTTGTGACTGTAGGGAATAAAAAGACCACAATTGCGGTGCATTTACGCGACGAGAACGGAGTTTACAAGATACACAATATTGTATGCGACGGCGACGACGAGAACATGCTGACCGTGCGACAGGACGACTATTATGTGTTTGACACAAAAAGTACATTGCCGTGGTTTTATGTATTCCGCCCGAACATCGCAAACAATATCGACATCAACAGCCCGCTTGGTATCAGCATTTTTGCGAATGCTATCGACCTGCTGAAAGAAATCGACATCGTTTTCGACAGCTATCAGAACGAGTTCGTGCTCGGGCGCAAGCGTATCTTCATCAATGCACGCTCCGCTACAATCACAAGGAACGGCGAGGAAGTAGAAGTATTCGACAGCAACGACGTTGCTTTTTATGTATTGCCCGAAGCGGAGAGCGACGACGGAGTGTTTATTAAGAATGACACGCAGCCGTTACGCGTGGCGGAGCATGAGCAAGCGTTGCAGAACCTTTTGAACCTGTATTCGTATGCGTGCGGCTTCGGCACAAATCACTACAAGTTCAACGGCGGAAGCATTGCCACAGCCACGCAGGTCGTGAGCGAAAACAGCGACCTTTTCCGCAACCTGAAAAAGCACGAAATCATTATTGAGGAAGCATTGCGCACAATCGTAAAGGCGGTTATTTACGCGGTAAATACGTTCACAAGCGAAAGCATGAACGACGGCGAGATACAAATCCAGTTTGACGATAGCATTATCGAGGACAAGCAGGGCGAGATGGCGAATGACCGCCTCGACGTGAGTATGGGCGTTATGAGCAAAGCGGAGTTCCGCGCGAAGTGGTACGGCGAAGACCTTGAAACGGCGCAAAGAAAAATTGACGAAATGAGCAGCTTTACCATTGCAGATAATGAGCCGTACGTGGACGAAGAAGGCGGTGACGAAAATGCCGACGGACAGTAAAATCATTTTACATTTTGCGCAAAATATGATATAATAAATATATGATTATGGGCAAGATAATCATAAAAAATATTATGCTAACAAACCGCAAAGTGAAAAGAACTTGCCCTTCTTAGTAACTTTGCGGATTTTGTTATATTTTTATTATGCAGGAAATTTGGAAAGAAATATTAAATACTAACGGGATTTATTTTATTAGTAATTTAGGTCGAATAAAATCAACAGAAAGAAAAGTTAAATTTGGAAACAGGGAACGAATTGTAAAGGAAAAAATATTAAAACCTATCAAACATAAGGGCGGCTATTTATATATAAACATAAATAAAAAACATTATTTTATTCATCGACTTGTGGCGCAAGCATTTATTCCAAATCCGCAAAATTTGCCGCAAATAAATCATAAAGATGAAAATAAAACTAATAATCAAGTTTTTAATCTTGAATGGTGTGATAGTTTATACAATATGAATTACGGAACAGCTAAAAAAAGAAAAATACAAACTTATTCAAATCATTATTGTAATGTATTGAATATTGATACGGGTAAAATATACTTAAATCCCAAGGAAGCAAGCAAGGATACAGGTATTCACAATGACGCGATTTCTCGTGTTTGTCGCGGGGAAGCTAAAACAGCAGGCGGTTATCATTGGAGGTATATAAATGAAAGCAGACAAAATTCATAAGTGGACGGATGAGGAATTGAAACGCCTCGAAAGGCGTATCAATTCCGAATACACAAAGGCGTATCAGGAAATACGCAAGGAAATGGCGGATATTATGCAGAAGATATCCACAAACCCGAATATGTCGTTGCAACAGAAATTAACCGCGATGAACAGATATAACCGTTTGCAAAACCTATCGCGGCAAATGGCTGATGTTTTACAAAACGCGAATAAAACGGCGCAAAATTTCGTAACGCAAAGTATGCAAAATATGTATTTGCATAATTATAACTACGCGGCAGAACAGTTCGGATTTTCAATAATAGACAATACAGCCGTTAAGAATATTTTAACAAAAGAAGTAAATCCGTTCACAAAACTATCCATTGCGGGAATGCAGGACAAGCGCGTTATTATGCGCAAGCTGGAAAGCGAGCTTACCACAGCAATACTCAAAGGCGAGAGCATACCGAAAATAGCAAAGCGATTGAAGAATGTATCGGAGGGATATTTAGGCGATACTATTCGTATCGCGCGCACGGAAACGACGCGCGTTGAGAACAGCGCAAAGCAGAGCGTCGGAGACGAAGGCAAGCGCCTTGGTTTTGATATGTGGAAAAGGTGGGTTGCGACTGCTGATGACCGTACACGAGATGAACACCTGGCGGCAGACGGGCAGGAAGTGCCGAACGACGAGCCGTTTATCGTAGGCGGCGAAGAGATGATGTATCCTGGCGACGAGTCGCTCGGCGCCAGCGCATGGAATACGATTAACTGTTTTGATGGAGATGTGAGCGTGTTTAATAACAAGCGCGCGTTAAAGTCATATAAGCACAGTTATAGCGGAAAAATGTTAATCGTTAAAACTGCCAGCGGTATAAAATTCACCGTTACCCCTAATCACCCTATATTGACCGATAGGGGTTGGGTTAGCGTTGCAAGTCTCAATAAAGGAGATAACATCATCATAGGCGGATTGAAGAAAAATCTTTGTCTTGGGACTAATCCAAATAAAAATGAAATTCCAGCCAAATTTAACGCATTCCACGAGTTTCTTAAGATTATGGGCAATTCTGAGTGGATTAGTAGAGCAAATGCAAATTTCCACGGCGACGTTGCCGACGGCGATGTCGAAGTTGTAACACTTAAACGCTTTTTGCCAAATGGGTTTATATCCTTTTGCGGCAAGAAAATCAAAGATTTCTTTCTCTCCATCGCCCGCTTTATAAAGCAATTTTTCAGCGGCAATGGCTTTAAGCATATTTTCTCGTTCGGACGGTTTAATACTGCGCCTTGCGACGTTGGCGGCATGAGTAATCCTTTGCTTTTCAGCAAAAGAAGTTTGCGCCATACGATTAAACATGGATTGAGAACGATTGCGAATAGCGATGTTATTTTCACGCAAGATACGATAAATAACTTGTCTGCTAACATTATTAGTGACCGCAAGTTGTTTAATGGATTGCCCACCTATATAGGCTTTGATGAGATTGTCAGCATTGATACTTTCATTACGACGAGTCATATGGTTTATAACCTCCAAACAAAGAATAATTTGTACCTTGTAAACAGTATATCACAAAACGGCGCAAAATGCAACAACATAGGTGCAATTTGTCACAACTGCCGCTGCACTGTGGTAAATTTTATTAAACAATAACATATAATCTAAACCCTCGTTATATGTTTTTTGTTATAACGCGCACAAAAAGCGCGTTATATTTTTTATAAAACGCTATAAAAAATATAGCGTTTTTATATTTTTTACACAATTTTTAGAGTATAACATTTTTTTATCAAAATGCTGGAATTAAAATATAAGCATTTATTATATTTTATATTTTTTTATATTTTTTAATCATGTTTTATACAAAAGTGTATTATATATCGTACATTTTCTATAACTTTTATATATAGCATTTTTTATATAGGGAGTTTTATAGAAATGTATTCATATAATACACTACGATACATTTTTCCTACACTATTAAAAAATGTCAATCATTTTTTATAAAAAAAATAATAATTGAAAAAATTTGAAAAAAAATGTTGACAAGCGTGAAATTTTGTGATAAAATTAAGCCGAAAACAAAATTCCTCGTGCGCGTGGAGGTTTAACAGCGCGCCCGTGCGGTTGCGAGAGTGAACTCGCGTTTAAGCTAAATCAGTGCGGTAGGGAGTATGTGGATATGGACGAATTGCAGGAACTTTTCGGGGACAAAGCGTTGAATTATGCCGATTTTTCGGCAAAACTCGACGAAAAGGGCATTAAGCTGGCTAACATTAAGGCTGGCGGGTATGTGGACAAAGGCAAGTACGACAAGCTGGCGGGAGAGTTTGCGAAATACAAGACCGACAACGACGTTACTAAGTACGCCGACTACGACACCATCAAGGCGGAACTGGAAACGTTGCGCGCGGAAAAAGCGGAAGCAGAGCTGACAAAGGAAGTGGCGGACGCTAACGTTGATAGTAAATTTCAGAAGTTTGTCGTTTCGGAAGTTAAAGGCATGGTCACTGACAAGAAAGATTTTAAGACATGCCTGGGCGAATACCTGAAAGAAAACCCGCAATTCGTGGTTAACGTGCAGCGGCAGGGAGTTTTCCAAAAAAGCTCGCAGCCGAATTTCGATGACGGCGGCAAAGGCGGTGCGCCGTCGACGAACAAAAAAATGAATGAAATTTTACGAGGAGCGAGGAAAAGTTTATGATTACTAAACAAAACGCAGAAGCGCTGTTCAGCGAAGACCTCATTGCGGAAATTATACAAGGCGTTGTTAAACAATCGGCGGCGTTGTCTATGTTCAGGCAGTTGCCGAACATGACCAGCGACGTTATGCGTATGAGAGTGCTTGACGCACTTCCTATGGCGTACTGGGTAGACGAGGGCGCTAATAACGGCAGGAAGAACCTGACTGAGGCGGCATGGGATAACAAGTTTATCGTACCCGCAGAGCTTGCCGTTATTGTCCCGATAAAAGAGAATGTGCTTAACGACGCGAGCATTGATATTTGGGGCGAGATACGCCCCCGCCTCGTAGAGGCTATCGGTAAAAAAATCGACCAGGCGATTTTCGTCGGAGTAGATAAGCCGTCCGCATGGCGCGCAGACCTTTTGTCGTCCATAGCACAGGCTGGCGCGTTTGTACCGCAGGGTAGCGCTACGCTGTACTCGGCAATTAACGACGCGATGGCAAAAGTTGAAGAAAGCGGCTACAATCCTACGGGCATTGTGGGCGGTGTTGACATCAAGGGCAAGTTCCGCATGATGTTGGATACTGCGGGACAGCCCATTAAGGGAACAGAAATTGACAGTCTGCCTAAAGCGTACATTGACAATGGCGCATGGGACAAGAGCAAAGCGCAGATGATTATCGGCGACTTTACGCAGGCGGTTTATGCTATCCGTCAGGACATTACTTACAAAGTGCTTGACCAGGCGGTTATACAAGACCCCTCTACAGGCTCGATAAAATATAACCTTGCGCAAGAAGATATGGTTGCGCTTCGTGTGGTTATGCGTTTGGGTTGGGAAATCCCAAATCCGATTACGGCGCTTCAGCCCGACGAAACCGTGCGTTTCCCGTTTGCGGCAATACAGGCGGCTTCTGCACTCACCACGCAGACTTCCACATTCACAGTCACGAGCGACGGCAGTACGCCAGTTGAGGGCGCAAAGGTCACGCTTGGCGGACTGACAGCTAAAACTAACTCATCGGGCGTTGCGACTATCAAGGCGCAGGCTGGCACATATTCTTACACCGTTAAAGCTACTGGGTATCAAACGTACAAGGGAACACTGGTAGTTGACGGCGCCGAAGACGTAGACATTACCTTGTCTGAGGCGACCTGATAAAAACAGGGGAGGCGGAATATGGCGAGTTTTGCGGACTTTGATTTTTATAGAAATTCGCACAAGGGAATTCTGATAACGTCCGACTTGATTTACTCCATATTCGCAGAAAGGGCGGGCGACGAGCTCGCCCTTTTTGCAAATAGAATACCTAACGACGATGAAGCGCAGAACGCGTTAAAACGTTGTGCGTGCGCGCTGGCGGACTGTATGTACGGCGACTACAAGATGAGCAAAGAGGGCACGGCAAAGATTGCCAGCGAAAGTGTTAGCGGGTATTATTCCGTTTTGTACTCAACGCCGACGTATGGGCAAGTGCGGACTAAAATAAACAATATTATCGCGTTATATTTAGGTAAGTATATACTCGGCGCACGCAAGGTCATGATGTAATATGAGTGAAGCGTTTAGAATTAGCATACGCATACAGGATAACACGCAAAAAACTAAGGAAGAATTAGAGACGGCAATGGAGCGAGCGCTTTATGCTATCGGGGTAAAAGGTGTTGAGGGTAGCGTTGACGCGATAAGCGGCAATTTAGGCATTGACCCAGCTGTGGACACGGGCAGGTTAAGAGCAAGTATATCATTCGTAACGCCGACACAGAAAGGCGACAGCGGATTATCCGCTCCGTCTAATGCCAAGTTAAGTGATAAGGTATCTGGAACAGCCGAAAAAAACTCGGTGGTTATCGGCACTAACGTGGAATATGCCGAATATGTTCATAACGGCACAAGCAGAATGCCTGGCAGACCTTTTTTGCGTAAGGGTATCGATAAAACAAAGAACGAAATGCAGGAACAGGCGGAAAAAATATTTAAGGGGCAGTTGTAGGCTATGGCGATGGATGATTATTTTTATCAATGCACAAAAATGGAAAGCGTTACTGTATCTGACGGACTGGGTGGATATAAGACTGTGGACTATGACGGCGTTGAGTTTAAGGGGCTGGCGGTAAAAAAGAGCAGCTCAGAGCAACTAATAGGGGCATTACGCGGCAGTGAAGAAACACAATACACTTTCCATACTTACGCAAACGTTCCGCTGAAAAAAGACGATAAAGTAAAATTTATGGAGGGCGGCGTTCCTAAATATATCCGTTTAACCAGTTCAGAGCAGCTGAACACGGAACGGAGCAATCAGACCGACTGGAAAAGTTATTCGGCTGAAAGCTATACGCCGATTACATCATGATACTGTATAAAATCTTAAAAAGCGGACAGATTATTTATAAATGGCTATCGCAATTTGCAACGACTTATCGCGGCGTTTTGCCAGCTGGAATAAAGCCTGACGAAACGTATTTGCAGTTTAGCGGATATTCGGATTATTTCGCGCAGTCGTTCATACTGCCAGTACAGATTTACACACTAAACACAACGAGTTACATGCGCGTTTTAGAGATAGCGGACAAGATAAACGACGCGGTAACAGAGGGCGGTGTTTTAATAGGCGATGACGATATAAAAATCAAAATTGACAAAGGCTCGCCATTTTATCAGGATAAGCCTGACGAGGACGAAACGGTACGGGCGGGATATATAAATTTAATTGTAACTATTTACGGAGGTAAATGATATTATGTTAAAAACGGGACTTACGGACAGAACTATCCAGAATTTACAGCTTAACGCTGGCGTTCTGTTGACTAAATACACAAAGGGCACGGATATAGCAGAAGAAGATATTATCGGTGCAACAAGAGGCGGCGGCAGTTTTTCGATTGTACCGACCGTACATCAAGCGGCGGTAGACGGTGCGCCGACGTACACAAAGGGGCTGGAACGTGTGGACGACTGGGTAGTCACGCTAAACGTGACTATGCTCGAATTTAGCGATGAAGCGATAAGCCGTGCGCTGGGTGTTGGTGTGGTAAAGACAGAGCAGGGCAGCGGCACTACGAAAGATACAACGTTTACGGTTAAAAGGACAGTAGCAGACGCGGACTATAAAGACATATACTGGGTAGGCGATTTGTCAAACGGTCAAAATGTGGTTATTAAATTAACTAATGCGCTTAATATCAGCGGCTTAACACTCACGTTCAGTGACAGAGGCGAGGGCACTTATCCGCTCGCGCTTATCGGGCATTATACTACGGAAGACCTGGACACCGCGCCCGTAGAGGTCACGATTGAGAGGGCGACGCTATGAAGACTGACGTAGCTATCGAAAAGCTGTGTAACGTTGCGCCGATTATTGCGGAATTTACAGATAAAATCGCGAAAGATAAAGATTTTAAGGACATGATGAATAAATATACAAAAAACGCGAATAATAAAACATTTATCCTTAAAATTTTGCCGATTGTTTTTAAGAATTACCGCGAGGATATTTACAATATGCTTGCGGCGTGGAACGATAAGAGCGTTGACGAAATAAAAGAACAGCCGTTTAAGACGACGTTTGAAGAAATTAAGGCGATTTGGGAGGACGATGATTTCAAAAGTTTTTTTTCATCGTCCAGCGAGAAAGACAAAACTGCGGAATAATCATTGATTATTTAATCGGAATTAAGCAGAATTTATCGTTAAAAGCAATTAACGTGTATTTAGACTATAAGCTGAAACAAAACGCCGAAAAAATGCTTTTTGAGATTTTCGTTGCGGAAAATATAGCCACAATAAGCGCTGGTGCGAGATATAAAGAGCGTATGAATTATGTTGAAAAGCGCAACGATATTTGGGGATTTAACAAAAAGGACAGACGCACGGCAAGAGAAATAATAAACGACACATTCGCGGCTCGCGGAGTTAAGGTTAAGTGGAAAAGGAGGCGAGCAAATGAACCTGTTTAATTTATTCGCCACTTTAACGCTGGACAACAGCGATTATGAAAAAAAGCTCGACCAAAGTCAAAAGTCGGCGAAATCATTTTCATCGGGAATAGGCACGGCGTTTAAGACAGGCGCACGTGCCGTTGCTGGTTTAGCGGCTGGTGTAGCGGCGGCGACAACAGCGATAGCGGCACTTGCGGTTAAGTTTGTAAATGCTGGCAGTGAGATTGACGACAATGCGCAAAAATTAGGCATATCGGCTGAAAGCTATCAGTATTGGTCGCTCGTTCTGCAACGTGCAGGCTCGGACGCGTCACAACTTTCTATGGCTATCCGCAACATGACGACGTTCACGCAAGAATTATCTGCGGGCAATGGTGACGCATTGTTGACATTACAGGCTCTCGGCATAGGTTATGAAGAATTTATGGCGATGAGCACGGAAGAACAGCTTTATGCAATTGTGGAAGCCTTGCAGGGTATGGAAGACCAAACCGAAAAGGTGCAGATTGCGCAGGAAATTTTCGGAAACCGCGTCTATCAGGAGCTTTTGCCGTTGCTTAATATGGAGCAGGGAAGCCTTGAAGACTTACGCGAAGAATTTGAAGGCTTGGGTTTTATCCTTTCGGAAAACACGATAAAGAACATTGCTGCGCTTGGTGATAAATTCGACAATTTTATCAACACGATTAAGACGACTGGGCTTGTCATAGCGTCTAACCTTTTGCCGGAAATTGAACTAATAACGGACGGTTTAATGGGCTTGGCGACAGGCAGTGACGACGCTATGCAGGCGCTTACGGACGGTTTAGTCGGGCTTATCGACAAAATAGCGAAAGCCTTACCGTCAATCATCAGCGTTGCGGGCGATTTACTGTTACAGATACTCGTAGGCTTAACGGACGTTTTGAGCGACCCGAATATTATAAACGGGCTTGTCAACGTCATCGAAAGTTTGCTTTTTAAGATTGTAGACTTATTGCCCACGCTCACAAAATCGATAGCTAAAATTGCCGTTTCGTTCATTGAAGCACTATTGAAAATAGACTGGGGCGAACTGCTATTAAATCTTATAAACGCGCTGCTTGATATAGTTATAAATGTTTTGCCAGCGGCGCTTGGAGATTTACTGTCCGTATTGTGGGACACTGTTATGGGCTTTTTCACGGGCAAATCAAGTGGCTCGTCGGACGATGGCGGAAGTCAGTCAATTTGGGACATGATAGTCGGTTTCTTTACAGGTAAAAATTCTGTAAAGAAACCGTCAGACGTTTTAGCTAACTATGAAGATAACAGACCTGAGGGCGGTGGCGGCGGAGCGCGTGCAAAAGGCGGAATGATTACAAATTTTGCGGCTGGCGGGTTGTTCGGCAAATACGACTACGGCAGTGTGTATATTGCAGGCGAAGCGGGCGCGGAAGTAGTGGCGCATGGACCTCGCGGCACGGGCGTTGCAAATATTGAGCAAATCGCCGACGCGCAATATATGGCTATGAACGATTATGACCTGCGCGGCGCGATACAGAGAGCCGCTGCGGCTATTGTGAACGGTATAGTTGACGGACTGAGCAACACCACACAGGACAGCGGCAATACGCCCGTTGTAATACGTATCGGAGATAAAGATTTCAGCGGTTATATTGTAAACACGGTTAACAACACGTTACGCTCGCAGGGCAGAAAAAGTCTGAACCGCGTAACGTCATACTAAGGGAGGGGTGTTACTATGCTTATTATAAACGGCGTTGATATGGAATTTCCCATGATAGGCAAAGAGCCGACAATGGGCTATGCCGATGAGTTTGTGGAAAAAACAATGATTAGCGGAAAAATACGCCGCATTTATAAGGGGCGTAGATTTTACGCTAATTTTTCGTATGGCTACCTTAACGCGGAACAAAGAGCGACGATGAACGCGTTACTTGCGTCGCAAAGGCAGAATGGGTATTTGAATGTGCAAATATCCACACCGTTCGGCGAATACACGGGACAGGCGATTATGGAACTCGGGCAGGGACAAACACGATTTGCGTATAGCGACGTGCTGGGTGAGTATGTTTGGACTAACTGGGACTTAACGCTCAAAGGGGTAGACTACGATGATAATTGAGGGCGTTAGAATAAATTACGGCGTTATTGACCCAACGTTACAGGACGACACTATTACTTACGACACGAGCTCCGATAGTGTTTATTCTGAAATTGAGCACACAACGCAAAAAGCCGTGGATTTTGATAAAATTGCGTACCTTGAAAAGGACTATTTTTTGCTTGACGGCACTTTTATCTTTCCAGACACAAACGGTAGCTATGACGTTGGATGGGAAAGTGCAAGCATTGCGGACGTTAATGGCAATATAAACGATTATATCGAGTATGCGTTCAATAATTTACACGACAGTTACGGCATACAGATAATGTTCCCGACAGATTGCGCGGCAGATACATTTACTATTGAATATTTTAACGGCAATAGCCTTGTCGGTGCTAACACAGTTACGGGCAATACCGCTGTAAACTATGTAAACTACGACGTGCGTATGCAGTGGGACAGAGTGCGCATTACGTTCACAAAGGTCAAGCCGCAACAACGCGCGCGGTTGTTGCAGATTGTATTCGGAATAAACGAATTATACGATGAGGATATGCTAATAAGCGTTTCAGCGAGCAGGACGACCGACCTTACGGGCGACTATGACGATAGCGGCGAGTTTACATTTCAATATTTTAATGACGGACGGTTTAACGTGCAGAGTATTAACGACTTGCCTATCGGAATGCAAGAGGGCTTGAAAGTCGTTATTTATATTAAAAAGCGCGGGAGCGACGAGTATGTCATGTTTGGAAATTATTACAGCGAGAACACGAGCGTTGAAGAAAACGGCAATGTTATAACGGTCAGCGGCTATGATGAATTGTACGGATTGGGTGAAAGCGTATATCGCAACGGTATTGTTTACACGGGCGGCAGAAGTTTATACGACTGGGCGCAGGAAGTAGCGGAAGACGCGGGCATTACGCTTACGATTGATGACGCGTTTAAGGATATTATATCGACAGGATATATTACGGAAGTACCGCACAGAGAAGCATTGCGCCTTATCGCGGAAGCAGGCAACGGCATACTCGTTATCGACGCGAACGGCAACATCGCGTTAAAAAAACACACGCCAGCCGACAAGGGCGAGCTGACTACTGATGATATTGTGGAGGGTAGTTATTCGGTTTTGAACGAAGATAAATATCTCGGCGTAAATGTGACTAAATACACGTTCAGTGCGGCGAGTAGCGACATAGAACTCGGACACCTCGAAGAAATAGGACTGACGGCAGAGCCGCAAGAAATTGAGATTGTTTATAGCACGTTCCCCGCGATTGTGGACACGATACAGGTGTTTGTAGACACAACAAGTTCGGCGCATATCGAAAGCACAAAGATTTATTCTGACCGTTGCGTTATAACAATAACGGGCACGGACGGCGACACGTCATTTGTGACGGTTACAGGCAGACCGTATAATAGCGCGATAACGTCGGTCACGCGCGGAAGCACGTTGAAAAATGTTAAGACTATCGAAAACAACTATTTAATCACGGGCGACATTGCAGATAGCGTTGCGGACTATCAAAACAATCGCGTTGTAAATAAATATCAGCATACGGCTGAAATTGTGAGCGATACGGATTTTGAGCTGGGCGATGAAATAAAAATAAATGCGAGTAACACGGCGCTACAGAGAGGAGAAGAAAAGAGCCAGTATGTTACGAGCATAAGTTTTGAACTGTCTTACGAAGACAACATTACGAATATTGAGGCGTTGGACGAATGAACAATAAAAACCTGGACAATTTAATAACGGATAGAACTGTCGCGGATATAACGGCTGGTACGCGCACAAAAAAGGGCTACTACAACGTTGAAGACATTCGCAGGGTTAATTCGTATATCCAATATCTTTCCGACGAATTGGGGCTAAATTTAACTGTAAATGATGTTGTGCTGGGTCAGAGCTTGACAAAAAACGAAATGCAAGCTATAATAAATAATGTAAACGCCATTAGGGTGGCGTGGTATGTGGCAAAAGATACGCCGCAAACGCCGTTGCCGTTTAACTGGAATTTCACGAAAGCGAACGATATTGAAAAAATATTGAAAGCGTTAGACGAGTTTTATCAGTCGGTACAGATTGATAAATTATACAGCGGCACGTTTCGTGCTGGAAGTCAAATAAAATTTAGAGGAGCGCAACAACAATGAAAGCGGTAGTCGATAGAATTGTACAGTATGCTAACCGTTATCAGCTGACAAATGTGGCGACGAGTGAAGTTTTAGGCACGTTCGATTTTGACGAGGTCACAGGTACTGTCCAGCAGGTTGGCACGATGATAGACAAAGAACTGTTTGACAGCATAGCCGCTGATTTAGCGGCGCGTGTTAAGTACACGGATAAATATATCGAGGTTGATGACGGGAGCCACGCGGCAAGCAGTAGTTTATTGGTCGGGGGGATGTTTTTGCGATTACTATGAATAACGAGATTATAATTATACAGGGCGATAGCTATCAGGCAGAGCTGGACATAAACGGACTAATAGACGTTTCCGTTGTGGACAAGTGCATTTTTTCAAGCGATTATTTAGGAATATGCAAAGCGTTAACTCTGTCAAGTGATTTGAACAAGTATGTGCTTACGTTTACGTCGGAAGAAACAAGTAAGATGTTGCCAAGCATAGCAAGTTTCGACATTACGTTGTTTTTCAAGGACACAAACGTTGCGACGGTGATTTATAAAGGCGATATTAAAATTTTGGATAAAAAAAATAAAGTGACGTGTAATGGATAAACTGAGTGTAAATTTAATACCTAATGTTTTAAACGGGAACATGCAAGGCAAGTCATTAGTCGGAAAGCTAAATCAGACGATGACTATTATAGCTTCGCAAAATCACGATGATTTACAACATCTTGACTACGAGCATAGTGGGCATACGGGCTTTGCGAGCGCGGAGCAGGTAAGTCTTCTTTTGCCGAAAGACATCAGCGTTTTGCCGAAAAACGATTTAACTAATCGTAACGCAAAGATTTACATTTACGACCCGTCGCTAAGCATACAGGAAACGCAAGTTTCTGTCGAGGATTTACTCGATAGTAAAATAAAAACGGTGCAGTCTGTACCAGATAATTTACAGACAAACGATTATATATTTTTAGAGGTGAAAGAAAATGCCTGACACGACAAAAAAGTATCAAATACAACAGAAACAAACCGACGGCATGCTAACGCTCCACCCAGAAACGGACGCTGACATTGTTATTCTTGACAATGCAACTGCGGGCATGTCGGCAACGAACGTGCAAGAAGCGTTCAAGGAAATTATGGACACCATTGACGGGCTGACGGGCGGCGGTGTGGTTACTGGCGTAAAAGGTGACGCGGAAGCCGAATACCGCAAAGGACAGGTCAACATCGCGAAAGCTAATATCGGGCTGGGGAATGTTGACAATACGTCTGACTTAAATAAGCCTATATCGGCAGCGACACAGGAAGCGTTGAACGCAAAAGCGAACACGGACGACCTTGCTGATTATATACCGCTTACACAGAAAGGCGCGGCAAGCGGCGTTGCTTCGCTCGGAACTGACAGCAAAGTACCTGCGGCACAGTTGCCTGATTTAAGTGCGACGTACATACCTGTTAAGCAGAAAGGAGCTAATAACGGTGTGGCAAGCCTTGACGCTACGGGCAAGGTACCGTCGGCACAACTTCCGTCCTATGTGGATGATGTATTGGAATTTGACTCGCAAGCGTCTTTTCCTCAAACTGGTGAAGAGGGCAAGATTTACGTCGATACCACAACTAACAAGACATACCGCTGGGGCGGCACTTCATATGTAGAAATATCCGCGTCGCTTGCACTCGGCGAAACCGCTTCGACGGCATACGCTGGCAACAAGGGTAAAAAGAATGCTGACGACATTGCGGCGATTATAGGTGGCACGCAAAAGGTTGCAAGCGCGACAACGGCGGATAATGCTACAAATGCAGGTCATGCCACAAACGCTGACCATGCGACGAGCGCAGACAGCGCGACGACAGCGGCTTCGGCGACGACAGCGGCAACGGCTACAAATGCGGGAAACGTTACTGGAACAATTGACGGCAACGCAATAACTGACATATTTGAAGATGACGGTACGACCGTAAAGGAAGCAACGCACGCGGCGAGCGCGAACACGGCGTCAAGTGCGACGACGGCGGCAAGTGCGACTAAACTGGCAACGGCAAAAAACATCACGCTTTCGGGCGACGTTTCAGGCACGGCAAGCTTTGACGGCTCTGCAAACGCTAACATCTCGGCAACGCTTGCGGCAGTAGGGACTGCTGGCACGTATTCGGTTGTTACGACGGACGCAAAAGGCAGAGTTACAGCAGGCGGGCAGATTGTGGAAGTCGGAGCGACGGCACAAGCTACACCGTCGGCAAGCCTTGCCGTGGGTGGTATATTTTTCAAAGAACTATAAAAAAAAGCGAGGTGAGCTATGAGTTACAGGCCTCAAATAAAAAAAAGCGACGGAACAATGCAGGACTTGCCGCTTGACGCTGAGACCGTTAAGGGCATGACAATCGGGCAGATAGCGACAAAAGACACTATCACAGACACGGAGGTTGCTACGAACGCTAACATTGCGCAAAGCAAGATAAACGGGCTTGTTGATGAGTTGAGCGGAATGCAAAAGCAAATAGACGCGCTAATCAATGCTGGCACGCCGATTGTAGATTTAGGCACACTAACGCCTGTAAGTGCAGGACCGCCATATACGTCGTTTACTGGCAGTGTTAGCACGGAAGATTATGCAAAGCTAAGCGCGGGCGTGATAGTCAAGGCTAACGTGCTTGCAAGTGATTATTACGGAATTCTGACAAAAATCGCAGATGATTTTTCGACAACGCTCATTTCGGGGGCGACGTTTTCGATATCAATAATTACGTTGACAATACCAGCGACAAGAATGATTGACGGACGCGCGTATAGCATATCGCTTTATACTGCGGAAAGTGCTGCTGCAAATTCGTCGAACGGAAAAGTCAAAGTTAAAGGCGATGAACAGACCTACGACATGTATGTGGATATTCCGTCTCCGCAAACGGCGGACGTAGGAAAGGTTTTGACAGCGTCAGCCGCCGGACAATTTGAGCTTTCGGAAGTAGAAGCTGGATATAATGGGGCAACAATAGTTTCTGTTTTGAAAGACATTTCAGGCGGAACTATCGCCAATTATAATACGACATACGCAGATTTGAAAAATAATCCGCAAAATTTTATAATTAAGCGCGGAGATTATTATTATATTTTTGCGTTTCAAGATACGACATATTTTTATTTTATAAACATCTACAAAGAGAAGACTAATTCGCCCATTTTTAATATTCCGAGAAATTATGATGTTTTAATCACAAATAGAATAAGCGTTAGAAAAACTGACGGTTACTGGATTTATTCCCATGTGGACAACCAAACTAAAATTTATGAATGTGATTATGTTGTAGAAATGGGAGGTGATTATTTTGATTTGTCGATAATCACTACAATTGAAACTATATCATCAACGACAGTAGGGCAGGGAGAGCAGTCGGGAACATTGCAAGGACTTGCCACAAGATTATTCTACGACGGAATGTATGCTTCGTATGACGGCGGAAATTATACTATCAATAATTTTTGCAAGGTTGCGCCGTTTACAAGTGAAAGCATGCAGGCAGACTGTCAAATAGTAGGTATTTGCGTTTATCGCGATGAAAATAATCGTTGGAATTTAGCTCCTGTTTTTGCTGACCCGCACGAATATATTGTGGGTTACGGCACGGGATATTATAAGATAAATCCTGACTATGTGTTTAATGTGGCAAATGAAGAAGCTACGGTTGTTTATTTTTGCAAACGTAATATTGATACAGTTGCACGGCATGAACTTTTGGTTTTTAATTAAATTGGTAAAAATGTGTTGACTTTTTGAAATTCTCGCTGTATAATTGAAATAACGGAGGTGCGCTTATGTCGAATAAGATAAGCGAAATCGTAAAAGGGTATAAAGAAAACGTCGAAGCCGCTCGTAAAGCGGAGATAGAAGCTCGTTATCGTGAACATTACGGAAGCGTTATGCTTCCGCATTTGAAAGAGCTTGAAGACGCGTATAATAACAAGTCGAGCGAAATGCGCGAGCTGTTCGAAAAACAAAAATCGGATTATATTGCGGCGCAGAAAAAGACAATTGAGGACGAAGTGAACGCTGAATATGAAGCATTTTTGCGCGCTATGAAACAGTTTAGCGACGATAAGGAGGATTAAACTATGACTGAATGGACAATTGCGATAACGTGTTTGGCAATCGTTATTGCGTCTATACTCGTGACAAGCCTTGTAAAACTGTGCATGAAACGCGTTGTCGAAAACAAAGGTGGCGAGTTTAATTGCAAAAAATGGGAATATCTTTACGCCGCTATCAGCTTGGTTTTGGCGGCGGCGGGCGTGTTTTTGTTTTTGCGATTTGGCGCTAAAATAACGGACGTTAACAGACTGATAAAGACCACATGCTTGTACGCTGGTAGCGTGCAAACGATATATTTGTTTATCGTTCAGCTTTGCCGTAAAGGATTTAAGGGAATTTTTGAATATTTGGGCAGTCTTGTCGCAGATTTGAAAGAAAGCGATAACCCCGTTGAAGAACTTCCTGGAAAAATTGAACAGGAAGTAAATACAGACCCTGACGTTGCTAAGCTGGAAAAAGACCTTGACAAGATTATTAAAAAATGACTGTTAAACAATATTTCAGCACTAAAAACGGAAATCAGATTTTTTCATTGTGCTTGCTAATTTTTACTATATGCGCGATGTCATTTTTCGCGATAGTCAGGCTTTGCGGCTGTTTATGGTTTTCGGCAGATTTGAGCGCGATAGGCACGCCTAACGCGTTTTGTCAAGAAGCGATAAAAGCAGGACTATTGATATTTGAATTATTGTTTGTGTACAAAATACTATGCCGCACAACGTGGCGCGTATGCCTTGCTATTGCGACAATTGAAACGACTATCGGCATAATTATAGGGTATTTCGTAAATAACGAAACAATATCAAATGTATACTATATGTCGTGCATTTTGCTGATACCGACGGCGTTCGTAAAAACATGGTTTTCTTTACTCGAAAACATTATATTTTATGTAATATCCATGCTTTACGGTGTTATATTTCTCGTGGGACGTATCGGCAATGTTAGTGACGTTAATTCGTACAATTTTATATACAACGTGCTGGGCACTATAGACTTCAAACTGTTTTTCGTAGCGTTGTATCTTGTTGTAAAAAATTTTGGAGGTATAAAACTATGGAAAACGCAAAAAAGACTGATTTTTCAGACAGACCTGTCGACGGTAAAATGAAAGACCCGATTGGCGGCGCTGGTTGCTCGTTTTGGTTTTTCGGGAACGAAGACAGCGCGGATAATGACCTGAAAGAAAAGTTTGAAGTTTTAGACGATGAAAAGAAAAATTAAAGTTACGCGACGGCAGTATAACGCCTTATCGAAACTATATCGGTTTGGCGGCTTTGCTATAATCGTAGGCTTGCTTGCAGGGTTTAGTGCCCTGATAGGCAAGCCTATCGAATTTTTACTGATATTTTTTCCGTATTTTATCACAAAGAACTTTTACGCGAAACAATACCACGCTAAGTCACTCAAAGACTGTTTTGCGATGTCGCTTATTATATTTGCAATGGCGATATTAGCGTGTGCGCCGAGCGGTATAAGCATTATGTTTGCTGGCGTTACAGGTCTTACGATAGCGTTTATAAGCAATAAGGCTGGAGCGGTACAAGCAAAGATGAAAGATTACGAGTACATTGAGCCGCGATACAATTATTTATTGGAATTTTACAATAAAGCGAACGAGCGCAAAACGTTTAATACAGATACCTGTACTGAACAGGAATTACGAAATAAGTGTAAAGATTTACATCTATCGCTCGAAAACACGGAACTTGCTGTTGAGTTCTTCATCGTAAAGACGAAACAAAGCGTTATTGCGGATAGATTGTGCATTGATGAAAAATCGGTTACAACGCGCAAAAAGCGATTAAAAGACAAGTTAAATAATTTTAATTAAAAAAAATTGTACACCTTTTGTGGGTGTATTTTTTATTATACGCGTTTTATAATATCAGCGTGAGGGCAAGGGAGGTATTTTGCGCACGTCCTCACCGTGTACAAAATACCTTACCGCTCTTACAATTTTATAATTGTAGGAGAAAAACAAAAATGTACAATAACCCATATCAGAACGGGAACGCTTATCAAACGCCGTATAGTAACCCTTACGGTGGTTTTATGACGCAACAAGGTAATTACACTGTACAGCCGCCTTACGCACCACAGAGCGCAAATTTCGCACCACAGCAGGCACAGACGCAACAAGCGAACACTAATAAAATTTATGTAACGGGAATTGAGGACGCGCGGGCAAGACAGTTACCGCCGAACAGCGATTTTATTTTTTTGGATAACGATAAGCCGCTGTTATACCGAAAGACCGTTGACGCTACGGGAAAAATGGAGATTAAGGCGTTTAAGATTACGGAATACACGGAACAGACCGAACCGCAGATTGACACGGCACAGTTTGTGAGCGTGGACGATTTCAAAACTATACAGAACGAAGTCGGGCGAATTAAAAAAACGATTGACGGATTATTGAAGAAAGAGAAAAAGGAGGGCGCAGAGAATGGCTAATCCGTTAGGCGGAGCGCCTATGCCGCCTGTAAACCCGTTTTTCGAACTGATAAAGCAGATACGGAGCGGAAAGGCTACACCACAGTCTGTTATACAAATGCTTGTTAATAACAACCCGCAAGTCGCGCAACGGATAGACAGACTAAAAGCACAAAGGGGCGGAAATGTGAGCTACCAAGATTTGGCTATGGAAGTTATGCGCGAGCGCGGCATTGACCCGAACGCTTTTTTATCGCAATTTAAATAATATCGTCGCACGGCGCGCGGCGGCGGAATTATAAAAAATTAAATAAAAGGAGAGAAAAATTATGGATAACGGATTTGCAGAGGGCTATGCCGTAGGACAGGGCAACGCTTGCAATAATGGCGGCTGGGGAAACGGAGCCTGGGGCGACTGGGTGTGGATAATACTCTTGTTTGCTTTGTTCGGCAATAACGGCTGGGGCTTTGGCGGTGGAACAGGCGGCGGCAATATAGGCTACGAGCTGGGCAAGGTTGCCACGAGCAACGACGTTGCTGTGGGATTTGCACAGAACGCGACTTTATCGTCGCTTAACGATTTGAAACTTGGTCAGGCGGGTATTCAGCAGACGCTTTGCCAGGGCTTTGGCGGAGTAAATACTGCGATTTTGCAGAGCGCTAACACGTTGCAGAACGCTATTTGCCAGCTGGGATATGAACAGCAGAATTGTTGTTGTCAGACGCAGCGTGCTATTGACGGCGTAAATTATAATATGGCAAAGAACACCTGCGATATTACGAACGCTATCAATACCAGCACGCGTGATATTATCGACGCACAGCGTGATGGAACGAACGCTATACTGAACTTCCTCACGCAGGACAAGATTGCAAGCTTGCAGGCGGAAAATCAGTCGCTTAAATTCCAGGCTTCGCAGACGGCACAGAATGCGTTTATTACAGCAAATCAAGAAGCGCAGACAGCGGAAATTATACGCAGACTCGGCAGAGATTGCCCTATTCCCGCCTACGTCGTTCCAAACCCTGCATGTTGCTATACGCCGAATTTTACGGCATATAACGGCGGTTGTGGCGGCGGTTGCGGTTGTGGTTGCTAATTCCTACATTTAAGTAGTTGAGAAAACAATCTTCACGGGCATAGGGAGCGTTTTCTCTATGCCTTGTTTGATTTTGGAGGTAAAAAAATTATGAGTTGTAACAAAAACTGCAATAGGCTTTGTCCGAATTTAATAATAAGCACGTCCGTTACAGTCGTAACGGTAGACGGGACAGACACGTTACTGATAAACATACCAGCGGGGAGCTATGGCAACGGTTGTAAATATTGCATAATTGTAGCGCAAAGCATACCAGCAACTGCTACAATCAATATGCCTGTGGCTATATCAATCGGCGGCGTTACGACAACGGTCTACC
>ERZ1643249.1391-NODE-1391-length-24545-cov-220.532258_pt1 | contig 24545 bp, 30 predicted proteins | sample MGYA00579263_ERZ1643249 | MGnify/ENA primary metagenome ERZ1643249 (study PRJEB29033, sample SAMEA4952264) | chicken gut metagenome | biome: Broiler Chicken; feature: Gastrointestinal Tract; material: Caecum | place: Ireland | collected 2018 | study: Broiler... | reverse complement strand
TACCTTGCTCGCCTTGAATACCTTGTGGCCCTTGTTCTCCAGTATCGCCCTTTTCTCCTTGAATACCTTGCTCACCCTGAGGGCCTTGTTCGCCCTGTGGTCCACGTTCTCCCGTGTCTCCTTTGTCGCCTTTGTCCCCTTTTTCGCCCTGTGGTCCTTGTGGACCTTCTGGACCTACGGGACCAACTGGACCTTGAATACCTTGAGGTCCTTGCGGGCCAATGAATTCGCCATTTTCTAGTTTCTTGTTTATTTCATCGACTAAATCATTCGCACTATCTGTAGCTTTATTCAACTCACTTATTGAGTCTTTGACTTGATTTAAGCCGTCGTTCAAGGCTTGCATGTATTGCTCAAACTGAGTTGGTGTTATCTCTTGTGACTCTTCGGCATCTGGATTATATGATCCTAATTCTACATTGAAATAGTCAGGACGAGGACTATACCTTAGTTCTAATTCATCTTCATTTACTTTATAAGCATAAACCCCAAGTAATACATGGCCTTTACTTTCTAATACTTGACCTGGTATATGGCACTCGTCATCAAGTATAGAAGTTTGAAAAGAAGAACCATCGTTCATGACAAACAGAGCATTTAAAACTAAGTCTTTGGTATATTCTTCTGAAAAATCAAAGTTTATTAAATTTACTTTATATTCTCCAACATGAACTTTTAACTCATCTTTATTTAAAATAGATACATTATCTTTAGTAACTTTTACATTCATTTAAACTCCTATACCTATCTTTGCAAGTATAAACGTAACAACTGCTCCAACTATTGCGGTTAACACATGAGATACTATATTTCTCCACTTTTTTGCATCATTGCCTACTGTTTCGTTTTCGACCTTTGTATCTAGTTTTTCTAACTTGTTTTCTAATTCAATTTCTTTTTCTTTAAGAACTTTTAATTCTTTTTCTTGAGCATTAGTGCTTCTCATAATTGCTTCTTTAAAATTGTTAACAACCATCTTCAAATCATCTGAAATATGTTTCATTTCCGCCACAAACGTTTTTAGAGATGAATCCAATTGGTATAATTGATCCTTATCTTTTTCTCTTTGACTTTCAAGTTTTTCAACTCTTTTTTCTATTGAATCGACTTTTGTTTCTAACGCTTCCATTTTACTCCTTTTTATTTGCTATTTTTTCAAACAAATCATGAACTACATTAGCACCACGGCTAATTATTATCCCTGTAAATACATTAGCAATATATGGAATTGAAATGGTTAAACCAACTATTGAAAACACATTTGCATTAACCAATAAACACATAACGACAGATATAACTAGAGAGCCTATTCTATCGATGCTTATTTTTCCATTTTGCCATGTCATTTTTAAATTTTCCCATATAGCCTCAATTAATATTGCTACTATAATAATTTGTGAATATTCCATTATTTCTCCTTTATCTTGAATAAATTTTTACCCTTGTTCCTTTATGAAATTTACCATTATTTCCTATATGAAATTTTATACTTGTTATATTCTCTACAGTCTCCGTGTTACTTCCTTGAATAATTGATATGCCATTATCACCACTAGAAGACGAATTATAACCAACTCTATAGTTCATCTTATAAGAATTCGGATTATCAACTTGTTTTAGCAATCTTAAATCGATTGTCATAAAACTAGGATAGTCACTGTGTGGTGTTCCATGTGTCCAATAATATATAGCATTTAAGTTAGCCCTATAAGCACCTTTCATATCTCCATCCACATCTACAGAACTTCCACTCCTTGTTGCAAATGCAAAAAAGTAATATCCGCTATTAAAACCATTAATTTGTGTTTCTACATCGTCATTTGATGTACAAGAAAATGTAAATTCCACTTTATATAGACCACCATCCTTTAAAATATCTAATCCTTCAATTTCTATGTCAGATTGTTCACTATCTAATACATATTCTTTTATTAATCCTCGTTCTGACTGACTCTCAATGTTTAAACTTCCTTTTATGTTAACATCACCATGAAATGTTTCCAGATAATCATCGTCAGGCATTCCACCTATTCCAATATGGTAATTACCATCATAATCTTTAGATATAACATCTAAAAATTTGCCTGGGTCAACAGAAGAATTAAAATTATACGTTCCAAGAGATATATCTAAACTGTAAACACCACCATCTTCTACAAATGCACTTTCTCTATATACCCCGTCAGTTAACCTAAACTGTACTTGAACATCATTGTTAACCGGAAATTTTACTGCAACCGTTTCTTCTGGCGGACCCTCTTCTACTACAGACATTAACCAACCATTAACACTTATTTGATTATTTTCATCAATATCTATGACATCACTTGGAATATCTATCCATGATGACCAGGTATATGGCTCATCACTTTCTGTGTTTTCATGTAAATATCTAAATTGTAATTGACGAATTTCATTCTTTAATTCTCCAAACTCATCATTTTTCCAATTTCCGTTCCATATACTTGCATTTAAATTTAGGAATACCTCTTCGCTAATGCCATCTGACCTTTTTAGTTCAATATGGTCAATTTTAGGGACAACATAATCGCTTACTTTTAATTTGTATGTTTTCGAAGTTTCTAATCCTCTTGAATCTATCACAGTAAGTATCAAATCTACATTACCTGATATGCCATTAGGAACTGCAATACCACTATCAAGAAAATCATCTTCACCTCTATTAAATTCTGCAATATTACCATTTAAATTTATACGAAATTTCACTAAATTTGCACCTTTTTTTCCTATATGGTCATCAGCTCTATAATGTTCCACCGTTAAATTTCCAAAACCAGAAATTATTGTTCCAGTAGGCAATATCTGCGTAACTGTACCACCCATCTGGTCATTTCGCCAATATTCATAATGTAAAAACAATTGTGTTGGAAACAATGGATAACATTCTTCTTTACGAATACTACATGTTGAATAAGCTGAATTTGTTCCTATATTTGTCGAACCATTATAAGTAGTGCATTTAACCTCAACTGTACATGATTGTTGAGTAGGCATAGAATTATATATCTGTTCTATTTCATCATCAGTAAGTTGAATAGTAACAGATGTATCAACATGATCTACCGTTCTAATAGTTTGACCATTTATTATCAACTCTATGGTATGCGTAAATCCGTTCCATGTTCTATTTGTGTTAATTGTAATCAGGTCACCAATAGTAAAGTTATTAACAGATGGATGACTAGCGCGTTGAATTGTTGGTAAAGTTATCCATCCAGAAACCGAGCCACCACTCAAGCCACTAACACCACTAATATTAAACTCTCCTTGTAAAGTTATTCCTTTAGTTCCATCTGCATTATGCCAAATAGTGTAATTAGCTTCTTGAAGTAAATAATACTGTCCATTTCTGGTATCTACATTACCATTTCCACCAACAACATTTGCATTATCATATTTCAAGCATCTATATTGTCTTCCATTTAAATTATAAGCACTATTAGCATATCCATCATTTCTTCTTACATAAAGCTTTGCGTTTATTGTTGAAGTGTTATTGTTTATATCTTGACTCAGTAAATTCCAATCTATCCATACTGTATATCTTCCTGCATTTGAACCCCAACAAGAACCATAAATAGTAGCCATTTACCACCTATCATCTTTAATATACCTAACGTAGACATCATTACTATCTATGTTAAGCTTTTTGTTTACTAAATTTTGTTCATATATTTCAGTACATTCTAGTGTTTTGGTTTTTGTACCATCTGCATCAAAGTAAGTTATTCTATCTCCGATTTCATTTCCATTATAATCTCGAATGTCTAATCCTTGTGAACCTAGCATTACTGCAGTATTACTGCCTGCCCCATAAATAATTAATCCTAATTTATAGAATTTCATAACAGTGGAACTTATCTCTCCTGATGCCGGTTCCCATGATTTTTTATCTCCTTTTGCAAGCATTAAATCAGTAATTAATGAAGTTCCGGTATCTACAAGAGAAGTTGAAGAAATTTCTAAAACCAAATTGGCAGTATCTGCAACAAATGAAAAGGTATACTCTTGAAGTTCAATGCTTTCACTTATTGTTTGGTCATAAATAGTATCATTGCCGAGCAATCTGACTCTAAGTGTAGTATTTTCGTCGTTTGATGCTTTAAATGATAAAGTATAAGTTTCTCCTATTACTATATTTGTAATATTGTCTGCAGTAGTCGTAGTAGTTGCTTTTGAGAGTTGTATTTTTGACGCAGAAACAGTTTTTCCAACTAATGCCTGGTCATAACCGCCAGAAACTGTTCCTGTCTCCGAATCTGTCCATAGACTATTGCCAAACAGTCTAACAGAATTGTTTATCATGTTAGAACCACCTGTTATTTGAACGGTCGAAGTTATTGAATCAATGTCTTGAACAACTTGGCTTAATTTAGTCTGAATTTCGTTATTACCTTCAACAACACTCTCGATTTGGCCATTAATCTTATCAACTTGTACCTCTACTCTCCTAAATTTTGTTTTTGGAGTATCATAATTATTTTTTATTCTAGTTTCTTCATCCGTTAAAGCCGGGCTTTCTATTGTTGAATGAAAAGCGCCATCATATTTAAATGTATGTTTTAAAACATATGTTTCAAAATAATTACCGTCGTTATCTTCAATTTTTATTTTGTTTCCGCTTTTTAAAAACGGTCTTCCTAAATCCGTAGTTACAGAACAATCATAATAAGTAAAGCCTTTTATTCTCTCCCATATAGCCGGCAATGCTTGCCTTCTTAATTCTTCAGTATTTAAAAAATAATTATCAACTATTCCAACTTGGGTTTCTCCATTTGTTTCAATGCTTTCATCATCTTGTTGTGTTACATTTTCTCCCTCGATTTGGCTTTCTTTAATTGCTAAAGAATTAACAGGGCCGTACTTTTTGTTTAATGTAAGTGATGAATAGTCATCTTTTGTTAACTTTTCTGATATTTCCTCATCCACCCATACCAGGTCAATGTTTCCAGTATTTAAGTCAAGTTCGACAAAAGAACAAGCACATTCCGCAATATCGCTAAGCACATCTCTATATTTTTCCTTATTAGTGAACGGATTACCATATACAGGCAATGTCGAATTAATGAAGGTCAATGTTTTTGGAGTAAACCCTAAACTATTGCATAAATCTAAATATACATCTGCAATAGATTTGTTGGTCCAATCAGTAATACCACATACATATTCATCATCAAGTTTTGCTAAATAATCCATACCTGTATATTGGCCGTTTTGAGACGTCTGTTGGTTATTTTCTCTTTGAATGGTATATTTGCCTAAATTGATATATTCCGTCGTATCATCGTCATATTTCACACCAACACTGACATTTACATCTCCATCCGCAAGTTCATAATTATCTAATGTATTAATTGTAATTGATTTTGCATTTGTAGTACCAATTATGTTTCCATCTAAATAACAATCGTCTGTTGTTTCAAAATCAACTAAATAATCGTCTTCATTTATAGATAGATCATTACCATATGTAATTTTACCTAACCTATTTGCATATGCGGGATTTTTACATTCTAATTTAAAATTATCTGTCATTATTTTTATAATTCTATTAACGCGATAGTAGTTCCTCCAACAATATTTGGCATATAAGGATTAGCTGTTCTATCTCCCCTATAAGCACTAATTGTATTTGTTCCACCAGTGAATGGATTATAAAATTCAATTGTCATTGTTGGTTGTTTTATAATTTCACTAAAGAAATCTATAAACTCACTACTCGTCAAATAATTAGTTGCTAAATCTAATCTATATTTGGTTGATACAACATTTAGTATCATTTTTCCGTTTGCATTAGTACTACGTCCACTATCAATTGATACATCATACCACCCGACAGATGAATTAGGGGCAAGATATTGTGAAATATCTTTCCCGTTTATTTTCACTGTCATTGTAGGACCTGACATATTTAATGAATACGTTCTTCCATTACTTGTAAATGATTTAGGATTTAAAGTTTGTTCCATTAGAATACCCTTATTGGACATTCGCCTGTCCTTGTAGTTTCCTTATTAATTCCTTTTATTGCAGTATTAACTATAGTCGCTTCATCGGTTTTTGCGTTAACATCAAGTTGTACATTTATATTTTGTGATCCTACACCTTGTGCTACTGCTCCAGCTATAGATGAAATTAAATTGTTATCCATTTCAACATTAGTTTTAAAATTAATTTCTCTTGTAATAGCTCCATAGTTAACATCTTTAACAAAATCAACTTTATAATCATCAAATTTCATTTCACTTTGAATATCTTCAAATGGAGCTTTGAATTTTGATAGTACATTATCAGAAAAATCACTTACGTTTTTCTCGACTTTATTCCTAGAGTTAGTAATACCAACCCCAATACCTAAGCCAACGTTTTCTCCAATCTTTTCTGTTTTGTGAGATGGACTATGAGTAAAGAAACCTTTAATTCCTTTGAAAACACCCATTAACCAATCAGAGAATGACTCTGCAGACTTCTTGGTTTTTCCTTGTTCCTTTTTATCGTTAATACCTTTATTAATTCCTCTTAGAATATCTTTACCTATCTCTTCAGAAACGTCTCCGCTTCTAATTCCTTCCATAACTTTATTTACATTATTGACACCCGATTGTTTCAATAAATTACGTAAGTCGTTATCACTTAAACCATCTAAATAACCATTTAAAGTAGCTAAAGCGTTATCTTTTGCTTCTCCACCACGCTTCATCTGTTTTAACATCTTATTGGCCATATCCTTTGTAACATCAACAACACCATCAGTCCCACTAACTACAACGCCTGTTACATTTTGGATTTGTGTTTGCATTTCTGGTGGCATTTGTCTTATCTTTTCAGCATAAACTTCATAATTCTGTTCAGCTAAAGATTTCCATGCATCAGTAAGCTCTGGAGTAAGTTCTTCTACCGTTGCCGTTTGCTCTGCTAAATTGTTAGCTAATATATTAAGTTGTGCATAAGCTTGATTACGTTTTTCCTCAGATATTTCTTCACCACTGTTTTTTATATTCTGTAGCATAACTTCAGCATTCATTTGTTGATATTCAATCTCTTCTGCAAGGGTCATGTTTCGCTCGCCACTTGCCGTTTTTATTTTATTTGTATAATCGTCTATCGCTTGTTGTTGTAATTCTTTGTTTTCTGTGATTACTCCTGTTTGAAGATTTTCATATTGAGTAATATCTGCGGTTGTATTAGCGTATTCGTTGCGAGCTTTTTTCAATGAGTCAGAAGTTTTAAGAAGTTCTTTATCATATTCTTGTAATTGAACACATTGCTCACGCCATTTTCCTATATTATTGTCATAAGACTCCCTTTGAGATTCAGTCATGTTATCCCATGCTTTATCTAATTTGTTAATTAAATCTTCACGTTCTTTATATGTTTTTTGATAATCTTTTTCAACTTCTATCATTTTTTGATACAATTTTGGTCTATCTTGTAATGCTTTCGCATAAGCTTCTTCATTGGCATTTAATAATATTTCGGATTTTTTCAGTTCTATCGCTTCAGAAACGTTATTTTTATATTCATCATAATTTTGTATTACTCCATCAATAAGTTGATATTCAATCCCATAAGCATCTTTTAAACTACCTAAAATAAATTGAGCTCTATCTTCATATCCTTCTTTTACTTTTCCGTTAGCATCTACAATAGAATCTAATTCTTGTACTAATTGTTGTGAATATGTTATATGAGCCAATTCTCCATTAACTTCTTCATTTATAGCATCTCTTGATTCTTTCATAGATTGAACATATTCATCTAAGCTTTCAGTACTTTCTTCCATCTCTTTAGTAGCTTCGGAATGTGCCTTTCCATATGACATTATCGCAGTTATTAACGAACCCACGGCACCTACTGCTCCACCTATAGCTGCACCCCATGGTCCAAAAGCAGCACCCGCCATTGCACCACCTGCTATAGATGTTAACGCACCGCCAACAGTACCCAAAGTATTAGCTAAATTCCATCCATCAGTAGCTACACTCTGCATAGAAATGCTCAATGTACCTAAACCAACGGCAGATGTACCAATACCCATTAGGGCAGTCTTTGCCATGTTTAAAGCACCTTTAAATCCGTTAACCTTACCAGTTGTTCCGTCAATAATTCCTTGTTGCTCGCGCCATGATTGTATACCTGATTTTAAAGATGAATGAGAGCTTGTTAACCCCGTAAGTATATTAGAAAATAAACCCTTAGCGGAACTGGCGGTAGACTTAATAGCCTTACCTAAACCTGTATTACCAAGCAATGAAACAATATTTTTGCCTACTTTCAATAATTTGGTGGCACCGGCAACCAAACCTAAGCCAACGATTATTTTTCCAGTAGTAGATAGTCCTTTAAATGATTCCCACATGTTTTTTAGAGTTTTATCAATTCCTTGATATTCAAAATATGTTTCGCCTGTTAATGGATTGATTTTCTTCGTAAATCCTAACCACTCCATAATTGCATCTCTTATTTGAGTGGCTTTCATACGGACCTTTTCCATTCCATTATCATAAGTATCTAACGCTGCAAGTAATTTCGGATTAATAGCTCCGCCTATAGTTCCGGAATCAGAATCTGATTTATTACTTGTAGGTGTACTTATATTATGAATTTCATCAAATCCCATGGTTGTTCTTTGAAGTTTTTTAGCCTTTTTATCTGCGTCGTCTAAATTATCTCCAATATTAGATGTAGAATCTTCAACATCTACCCAAGCGTCTTCAACAGAACCAATACTACTGTTATAGTCACTTATTTCTATTCCTAATACACCGGCAATAGCTTTAGCAACTTCTTTTATTACCATTACAACTGCGTTAGCATATGGTAATATTTTAGCAAAAGCACCTACGAATAGGTTACTTATTGCTCTTCCTGCTTCTTGAGCTTGCATACCAAGTATTTTCAACTGGTTTGCCGGAGCTTCTATAGTATTCGCAAAATCTCCTTGAGCAACCTTAGCCTGGTCTACTATAGCTAAATAACGTAACAACATTTTTTCTGCATAACTTAGTTGTCTAGGAGATAATAATTCTCCTTCGCTATCTCGCATATCTAACTTTTCAATGATTGGTTTTAAAGAATTTTCAGTTATATCCATACCAACCGTACGTAATGGCTCGGTTTGTCCTGCTAAACCAGCACGTAATTTGTTCATCGCAGATACATCCGAAATGTTATATAAGGATGCTAAGTCAAAACCAATTTTAGTTAATCCTTCAGAAAGTTTATATGCGTCATCATTCGCAATTCCCATTGACTTTGACATAGCTTGAAACAATCCCTGAAACCTTAAAGTTTCAGATTGATTAGTTCCAAATGCTTCATTCAATGTGTTTTGAAATTTCATACCTTTATCGGTAAGATCATCTAATGCGACATTGAATAAGTTTAAATTTTCAGAATAATCTATTGATTTTTCAAGTAAATCTGAAAAACCAGTAAAAGCTCTTTTACTAAGCTCAAAAGCTCCTGCAAAATTAAAAGTATTTTTAAGTGTAGAAGCTTTTTTTGATAAACTATCTATACTTTTATCTAAACGACTTGTAGGGTCTTTACTACTTATATTACTAAGAACACTATTCATCGTTCTATCTACTTTTTCTAATGTAGATATTAATTTATCTAAAGAAGCATCAACGGCATCAGAGTTTGATTTTATCTGTAAATTTAATTCGTTTTGCATTTGCCACTCCTAAATAATTCCTGAACTTTAGAAACTCTGTTTTTTAGCATTGTTTCTATTTTATTATTTTGCTTTGATACTTCATTATTAGCCGGTTCCAGTTCTATAGGAGAACTTCTATATTCCTTTTGAGTTCTACTAAAAGCATTTGATAGTGATACCGATACTGCTTCACGTACATATAGACCATGTAACCATGCTTCATAATTTATTTTTTTACTATATTCCCTTTGCTTTTCATAATATGAAAAACGGTACGCCCAAAACAGTTCTGGGTCTTGTTTCCAAAACTCATCAGAGGACATACCGTATTGTAATGCGTAAGGAAAAATACTTTTAAAATAATCAGTTAAATTTTCAAAACTATTTTCTAACCCTTTACTATCTTCGCTTTCTTCTTCTTTGATCCTGTATCGGTTAGGGCATCTAGAAAATTTGTGTATTCGTTAATTAAGAAAGTGATTACTTCCATAACATCTCCACCTTCGTTTTCGTATTCTTGTCTCAAATCAAGAGCTTCATTTTCACGAAGTTCGCCATGTTTGGCAATAAGACCAGCTACCCAAAACAAATCAATGTATGTTATTGTTTTATTTCCTAATTCTGCAATATTTAACCCTCGAGATTCTAACCATTTAATAGCATCTCTAGTTAAGCAAAAAGTATATTCTTTACCATTTATATCGATAGTACATGTATTCATTTTATCTCCTTTTAATTATTAAATACTTGTTGAACCAAGTAATGAAGTAATTTCACTAGCAGTTTTAATTGTTGGTGAAACAGATGGAACTGTATGTAAAGTAGCTTCTACTACTGAACCAACTGAAACTTCATTAATCCATGTTTGAGCTTGTCCTTTATAAACAAACCCACTTCCATCTTGATATCTAACTAAAAACTCTTTTTCGCTTCCATCACAAAGCTCATTAACTTTCGTGAAGTTTGCCTCGGTGTAATTATACGTATAATCCATATCTCCATTATCTGGTCTATCTGGAATATAAGTTTTTGTAGGGCTTTTTAAAGTAGTTGTCTCTAACGTACCACCTGCTTGCCCACTTGCTGGTACAGATTTAATTTCAATTATTTCTTTATATGCATCAGAAATCTTTGCAAATAATTGAATTCCAACATCACTTTGAGCAGTAATATTCATTAATTACCTTCCATATAATTTACTAACTAGGATAAATAACTAATCTATCCTTGAATTTTGTATCAATAATACAGTTTGCTTGTATCAAATTTCTATATACATCAGTATCTTCATTCGGTACATTTCTAGAAACTGTTATATTCATTCTATATTTATCTTTGAAAAATTTTTCGATATGACTAGAAATCTCGTTGGCTATTGTAGCACTTGATACCATTCGGTTAGATATAGAATAAACATTTATTTCAAAACCATAAATATATTGTTCTTCAGTATAAGATAATGTTGTGTATCTTATTTCTCTTGGTAATTCTTTAAAAACTACCCGAGGAAATTCTTTTGTTTCAAAATCAACTTTATAAAAGTATGGTTTATATATAGAATTTTCTTGTAAATATTCTTCTAATTCCATAGCTATTTTGTCATATATTTTTTCGATATTATCCATTAATACATCGCTCCAACAGTTTTGCTTACATAAACGTTAACTGTTTCTGATAACTGTTTTTGAATAGTTAACATTGCTTGATAGAATATATGTTTCGAAGTAAGGCCATGAGTTATACCACCATATTTGCGGTTCTCGTTATAAAAATTCCAACCTTTATCTCCTTTACCACTTTGGTTAACTTTATATCCAAAAGCATTTGCCCATTCATCTTGAGTACCTTTAGCACCTGTACCAAACTCATGAAAAATAATAACAATATCTGTTGTATAAACCTTTCCAACATGCATTTTAGAATTATATTCCCACTTTACATTGCTAATATGTGATGACAAATTATATTGGTTCATCATTTTACATATTATTTCATAACAACGTTTTGTGGCCTCTTCAACACCTAATTGTATACCGGTTTTATATCTCTGCTTATAAAGTTGCACTTGTTTAGCTATCTTACCAAAACTATCTTTACTTAAAGTTGCAACAAATTGAGTTTTCATTTCTTTTTGGTTTGTTTGTTATTTTTTATTTCTTTCCAACCAAGTTCAAGATAACTCTTCAGAAAATTTTTTAAAATTTTCATTTTTATTATTCCATTCGTTATTTCTGTCATTTACCAGTTAACCTTTCAAAATAAATTGCTATTTTTAAATTTTGAATGCGAGGGGGATATAATCGATAATTCGCATTATCCCCATTCACAATCTCATTTTTAGGGCTGGCACCATCTAAATATGCCAAATCATTTTCGTGGAACACACCCTCATATTCTCTAGGTATAATTGCTTTTTGAATCATACTAGCCTTTTCTCCAAATTCTTGTAAATCAACATCTGAAGAAACTGGTTGAACATTAAACATATACTTTATTGGTTTCTGGTAAGTAATAATTTTATTACCATATCCATCATCTTTTTTCCCTAAACGGTTTGCAATATATATTTCTTTATTCCATGACATCATCTAGGCACATCCGCATGTGGAGTTAATTCATTAATGAGTCCTTGAGAAATTAATTCTCCTGAACGAGTAATTACTAAACCGTTCTCTGAATATGAAGTATATCCTTCAACACCAATAGCTTTATATAATTCAATAGCACACCTAACTTGCCAGTTAGAATATCTTGAAGGTAGTTCTACAATTTCCTTGTTATAAGGATATAAGATATCTAATGCTATCCATTTAGCGTCATCTAATTTCATTTTGAATATTTCATCACGATCTGTTTTATCAATATCATTCAAAATTTGTAAACGCATTTTTTTGATTTGTTCTTCTTCAGTCATTAGACACCTCTATTTTTTACTAAACTGAAGCTTCAGTACCGTCTTCAGTGATTCGAGTCACAATTTTAATAATTGGAATAAATTTATGGTTGAAGTATTTTTTCTTTACAGAAGTTTGTCCGTTATTTACAAGTTCCCAGTTATTTCCATCAGCTAATTCTTCATCAGTTGGAGAAATAATTTTCTGAGCTTTAGAAGCTTTAAATGAAATTCCCTTAGGGGCGAATAATTTTCTTTGGCGAGAAATTAATTCAGTTTGTCCACCGTTTTTCTTAGAATCGCGATCCATTTCATATGGAACTGCTGTACCACAATCTGCATATTCAAATGCACCTGTTCCTAAGGCATAAGTAGTATAATCAGTATATCCTTCTTGTGTATCTGTAGGCATACTATCATCAATTAAAACAGTTCTTCCATTTAATGAACCAATTTCTAAGTTTCTGGTAATACCACTTTCGTCTGTATATTTTAAATAGTCTAAAAGTTGTAAATTCTCTAATCCAGTAGCAACATCACTATGCATAATAGCATTTTTAATTAAACCTTTATTTTGTCCCATGGCTTTATTCATAGCAGTATTTAAAGTAGTTGCTCCAAATTCTTTAGTCGTCTTATAAGTATGAGCTTTGACAAATCCAGGAGCATCAGTCTCACTCATAGAGAAAATTCCGTTAAGAATATTAATTAAAGTATCTTGGTCGACATCTTCCCAATATCCTGAAACTTGGTCTGCTACGTTATCCATGAAATCCTTACCTGAAATATCTTGTGAGAAGTCTTTTTCTACCCAACCTTTAGCTCTACCTACTACGATTTTTCCTTGAGAGAACGTATCAGTACTATCACAAGTAATATCAGTACTACCATCATAGTTTAATGCTTTACCACCAATTAACCCTGTCATTGGTTCAAGAATATAATTACCACCAACTTGGTCAACTAATCTTGAAGCAAGTTCTTGATTTGGTTCTAATACACCACTTTTTAAAAGCTCATTTACTCTATATTTAGGAACTCTTTTTACATATTTTTGAAATACTTCACCGTCAAATGTTTTCGCATCAAACAGTCTCATTTATTTTCTCCGTTATTCTTTACTAAATTCTTCGTATAATTCAGGATTTTTCTCTTTAAAATCTAACATTTCTGTATATGTCATTTTATCAAAATCCTCTTGTGTAACGCTTTCTTCTCCATCTGAGCCAGTATTTGGTTTAGGTGTTTCGTTTAATAATTTAGTAGTAGTTTCTTTTTCTACAAGCTCTTTCTGTTTAGACATAAAATTAATAAAATTATTTGCTTTTCTTTCTGAGTCTGCTTGGTCATTACCAATTAAATCCTCTACTAAAGATTTATAATCGTCTTCACCCGTACTTTCTTTTGTAAGCCCAGCATTGGCCAAAATAGTCGTTACCACGTTTTCACTTTCTCTTTTTGCAAGAGCGGTTTCTCTTTCTTCAAGCTCTTTTAATTTTGCCTCTCTTAATTCTTCTGCACTCATATTTTTTTGTTGTAATTCTTTGTATTGACTTTCAATTGTACTTTTTTCAATTTCAATTTTTTGAAGTCTATCTGATAAACCATTGTATTTGTCCTTTGGTACCGTAAATAAAGGAATAACTTTTGCTATAGCATCTACCTTATCTTTATTATTTTCAATAGTTTCATCATTTAATATTGCTTCAATTTCTTCTTTCATTAAAACCTTTCGCTTTGTATATGCCATCCGAGTTTATTGACGTTCGTAGGTCATGTGGCATTTGCATTTATACTCTGCATAGTCGAGTTCCTAAAATGGACTATTTTAATGGCGTTACCCATTAAACTAGATATGGAGAGATATATCAGAATTGAACTGATAACGTCTGTTTGGAAGGCAGAAGTTTTGCCTATTAAACTAATATCTCATGGCATATCAACTTTGATTTGAACAAAGACTAACGGTTTTGGAGACCGTTGTGCTACCATTACACCATTGACATATTTAAAAGCGAGGTGTGTCATCATTCACACATGTATACTTTCGGTTAAATCTACTCGGACTTCTGTTTAGAAGTTTTGGCAGACGATACATTTCCGTCTTCTCGCTTATTATTTGTTATATTATTATTTACTTGTTTATTAGTTTCATCTTCAAATAATTGCTTTTCTTCATTTGTTAAAGTTGGTTCTTGAGTTTCTTTATTACTATTACCTTTCCAGAAATTATCTCCAAAGAATTCTTTACTTTCTTCTACTACTGCATTAGGATCACTAAATAATCCTACTGCACTGAATGCACTTTTTGGAGAAACCTGAGAACTCATTAAATTAACTAATGACTGTGTCTTAACAAGTAAATTATCTGATTTATTTCTTTCAAATTTAGCTTCTATCTCTTCTGGTTCCAATGTCTTAATTTTAGAGTTAGGATTTTTCTTGCATATATTTAAAGCAATTTCGAGCATTTGGAATTCTCCATCTTTAAACATAAGTTCGTCCTGGTCGGCTCTAAAATCCGCCATTGTCCAACCATCACCTAATTGCCTAGCTTCCCCAGTATCTCCACCAGAAGTTTTTGTAGTTGGAATAGGCATACCAATAATATTAAACATGTTGCTTAGAGTTCTTGAGTAAAATACATCTGTATCAGCATGACTTAAATTATTTACAAGTAATTTAACATCGGCCGGAATTGACGGATTTTCGGTTTTGACTTTAACCGCGCCTAAATCCATTAATTCCTTAAATGTATCTGCATCAATATCATTATTTACAAATACAACTAAGGCTTGTATAGCCTGTTCTAATCCATCAGCGTCTTCCGAAGCTATCTTGTTTAATATATCTCTAGCAGACATTGTAATTTCAGTTAATCCTAATCTAGACTTATTTAACCGATATTCAATGATTGGAATTTTACCTAAGATATGCTTTATTGGTTTGCCAATGCTTGTTACTTTCCCTAAAGAGAAATAAAAATCATAATATTCTGTTTCAGTATAAACACTTCCATGAAATTTCCATGTTCTATCTTTCGGGTCTTTAAAGGCATAGTATGTACATCCGAGTAATGGTTTATGTCCTGTCGCTCTTTCATAAACAACAAATGTATTTGTACTGTCTAAATTAGTTATTTCAAACGGGGCTTTGCCCTGACTAGGAAGTATTAGCCTATGAGCTATTCCAGTATTATAAAAACTTTCTGCTAAATCAACATCTTTGGTATGTTTTCTGTTATAAGTCATATATTTATTTAGCATGGATATTTCTTCATTTACTGTTTCTCCAGTTTGAACATATTTAATAGGCTTGCTAAATACATATGTCTTTTTAAATTCAACGCCAAGAAATGCAAAATTTTCTACAATGATATTATTTATCTCTGGCCTTACAATGTTCTTTTTATTTAATATTTTTTGGATGCCTTTATATTCCCCTTCGAGATATTTAATATCAGCTCTATTAGATAAATGTAAAGGGAATACATCATTTAATATTTCGGTAACTGTTTCTGCATTTAAATCTTTCTGCGTATAAGAAGAATATAAAACTTTCCTTCCAAAACAATATCTTCTTTTCATTAAACTCCTTATTCCCTAATTTTCATAATAAAAAATGAGGGCATAAACATACTAAAAGCTAAATATAGCAATCAGTGCTTATGCTCCCACCAAAGCAAGATAAATATGAATAATCACATCTATCTCCATTTATATATCACTTTGAATAGTATTTGTCAACGTTTGGTTGGCCTTTTTTTAAATTAAATTCCATACTTCTTTCTGTCAACAGGTATTGCCTTATTAACGCTTTTATAAACTATTATTTCACTTGCCATCATAGAAGATGCGTCTGGTGCATCATCATGTTTAGATGGATAATCAAAAGAATATTCATTTAAGTTCTTCATGTATCTACCATAGTCACTATTTGGCAAATACTTAGTTTTCGATTTAAACTTAATTTTACTTCTAACAATACCACGATTGTCTTTAATTCTTTGTTCCTTGTTTACTGTGTTATATTTTTCTCTAATATTACACAGGTTATATCCTCTCTCTTTAAGTTTCATTTCTATTAATGATTTCAAAGAAGTATCGGTATTATTTTCAATAACCAATTCAACAATATTATGTTCGATTATTTTGTCTACTATCTCATCATATAAATCAGTCATTGGCAACTGCTTGAAAATACAATCTGTCATATAATAGAAACCATCATCGCCATGTCTATGAATAGGCATAGCAACATTATCTTTGCCTTTTCTTGCCGGGTCTAGAACTGCATAGCTTCCAACACTATATGCAGGTGTACCATCTTCATTTAAAGGAAGTTCATCATAATGCAACAATAACTCATCAGTAAACTCTCTTCCTGTTGGAGCTATTGGAGACTGTTGATATACACAACTAAACAAAAACGGGTCTGTTGTTCTTTTTATCTGCTCTGCTTTTGCTTGTGGATAAACTATTGAACACGTTGTTTTACCGTTTTCGTCAAGCATAGGAACTCTTATAACAATGGTTGAGCCATCTTCGCTAATCCATGTATATTTAAATTTAGAAGACGGTTTTAAAGGAGATATAGCTTCCCTATCATCAATAATTCTATTCAATATATCTTCAGGAGACCACTGCGTTCCTACAAATACATATGTAATAGGATCATCTGTTCTACGATTAAACCATTCTGTGTTCCAACTATCATAAAGTTGCTGGTGAATAGTAACATTATTTGCTTCCTGTGCACCTTTAGTCATATCATCGAATATTTCTGCAAACGATGCACGTTCTCCAGTGGTTGCTCCAAATCTAGTTCTTGCTATATGATTAGATTTTGCAACTTGTGCATTTTTTATTTTCCAATCACTCTCTCGTTCTACATCAAAAGGCTTACCATTAAACATTTTAAAATTTTTAAAAATATCTGAAAATTTAGGATCTATAATATAACTTTTAATTGTTCTACTAAATCCCATTACAAGTTCATCAGAATATGACATCCTAAGTATTGAATTACTTGTATTCATTCCTATTCCCCATGCAGAATACAAATTTGCAATATATGATTTACCCATTGATGGTGGAAAAGATGCGATAATATATTCTAATTTTGGGTTAAATGCACTTTCATTTAATGCCCATACATAAGGCTTTAAGACGTCTCGCCTATTAGCATATACTTTCTTTGGCATATCCCATTCCATATGGTCAATAAAACATTCAAAGTCACGTCTTGCACAAAATGCATATAGTTTTTTATAGACAGAAAAGAAATCTCCCATTAAACTAACAGGCGATTTCTCTACTTGTTTTTCTATCAAAGGAATAAGTTTATCTTTGGCAAACATACAAGATTTTCGTGAATCGTCCTCAAACCAATTTTCTAATATTTTAAGTGCTAACTTTGAAACTTCTAATTTATCAGAAACTTCATACTCTCCTTGACTAGCTTTTAAAATATAAATTATATCATCAAGAGATGATTCATATTGATTATCTTGCTTTGGCTTTTTTATGTTTATTTTTTCTCCTATTTTATAAGCCATTATTTATCACTTTTTTTAGTTTTCTTACTCTTTGATAATTTTTCTTCTAATTCTTTAACTTTATTTTGAAGTTCAATATTTTCCTTATTCGCATCCTTTCTTCGATTATTTAAATATTTATTATTCTCCATTTGAATTTTTAAATTTTCTTCTAATTCTTTAATTCTTTCTTTATATTTTTTAAAAAACATTTTTCTCCTTATTTAATAATTTTTACTAATATAGTTTCAAAAATAGCGGTTACCACTCCCATGAAATATGTAAATTCAAAATTAATGTTGAAAGCCCAACAAAATAATGAACCAACACCCCAGAAAAATAGTCCTTCTAACGCAAAGATTATAGATAATCCAACTATAACAAATAGAGCTATTAAAATAACATAAAATATATTTTTCATTAATCTCCTTATTTTATATTTCTAACTTTTTCTTTTACTTCCTTTAATTCTTTAATGCCAACTCTTGTTTTTGGCGATTCAACCATACTAACTAGAGTATCTTCTTTTAAATTTAAAGCCTTTTCAACTTTAACTAACCATTTAGGACCTATAGAGTGATATCCGTTTAAATAATTAGTAACATTTTGAACTCTAGTTTTTCTGTCGCCTATTAATTCCTCAATTTTATTTATTTCTTTACATAACCGTCTTCTAGTCCAATTTTTCTTCTTTAAAACGGAGTTTATATAATCTACGACATTAAACATTTACCACCATAATCTTAAAAATAATAAATCAAAAAGTTTAATCATCTCATTTTTTGTTTTAACTATATCACGGCTACCCATAATAACATCTTTATCATATTCTTCAGTTAACATTATTAATTTATCTATAAGTTCTGGGATTGTATGCATTTTACCTTTATATTTGATTTTTTCTTTTGAGAAGTCAACCCGTTTTGTTGCATCTCTTTTATAAACTCTTAGGTGGTCTCTTAGCCATTTTGTAAAAGCATAATCCATGCTATAGCAATCATTGTCTGACCATCCTCTTATTCTTCTTTGAAACCAAAACTTTATTTTTCTAATCATAATATTCCTCATCATCATACATTTCCTCAAAAGTATCATAATCAGAATTCATAAATGTATTTATTTTTTCTTTTACTTCATCAAATTTTTTAATATATTTATCATATTCTTCTTTTGCATAATCTAACTGTTTCTTATAATAATCAATATCATTATTTATTTTTTCAAATTCTTTAGATTTATTATACATTAAAATTTTCTTCATGGTTTGTTCGTCTAATTTTATCGGTTTATTTTCATATACGCCTTGTAAAGTAATTTGTTTTTCGCATACGATATGATTACTATATGGTTCATCTAACCAGTTATAGTCAATTGTCGGTTCATTTAAATCAAAATAACTCATATTAAAATTTTTTAAACTTTTTTCTTTCTCGTCATATACGATACATTTCATTAAAAACTCCAATCAATATTTCTATATTTTGTTCTTATAAATTCTTCATATAACGACTTTGTTATTCTCCTACCTTTTAAACAAATAAAAGGGTTCATCGTGTAATAAAAAGTATTACCATCTTTATGTTTATGAAGAACATCTTTTTCTATTAATTCAGAAATAATCTTACTGCCAGACCTACGTTTTTTTCTAAGTATTCCTGAAAGATGTTTAGGTCTTATAATTCTACCATTTTCAAATTTAAGTATTCCTGATTGAAAATTAACATATTTGAATAACGAAAATAGTTCATTACCGTATTCTGAAAGTTCAGAACAAGCTATTGGATTTAATTTTATAAATTTTATTTTAATAGGAACCGTATCTTCTAAATATTCAATAGATGATGATCTAACTATTCTGTCCCCTTTTTGTGTTTTTACAACTTGTTCTGCATCAGAAATGGTATCTAAAACTTCTCCATTTTCATTAACTATATATTTCATTTCTTATCACTCTTTATGAAAAATATCATCTCCGGTTTATCATCATCTTCAGTTTTATATTTGTTTTTTCCAACAATTATATAAAAATATGGACAACCATCACATAATGATTCAAGTTCACTCAATGATATTTTTACACTTCGATACCAATCATTTCTTTGTTTAAACAAAGGTAATATATTACTACTTTTCATTTTCATATCTTTCTCTTAGATAAATAATATCTTTCTTTAGTTCATCTTCTGGTTGTTTTTTTAGCCAACTATAAACATAATTAGTTTCCGCATTATACAGCGAACTCAATTTAACTACCTTTCGTTTTGATACTGTATCTTTTATTTTTCTCATAAACTTCCAAAAATTATAATATGGAAATTTTAGTTTTGTCATAAGACCATCACATTCAATTACAACACCTTCTAAATTAGTCTGTGACATATTATCTTCATCTGTTTCTTTTAAATACCATTCATGGAAAGTTCTAAAATCATTAAATTTCTTATATATTTCTTTACATGGACAGTTTATTTTTAAAGATAATTCAGTAACCTCTTCATAAGGCCTTTTATTAAATTCAAAGGAATTATCTATTATATCAAGAAGTACCAATTGTGGTTTATCATATTTAATAATATGTGGGTCATGTACAGGGTCGATTACTTCAAAAGTCAATGAGACGTCATTTCCAGATAAATACTTCTTTAATGCATCTTTATCTATATCTGAATTATTAAAAATATCTTTAAAATAATCTGCATAATCTCCTTTGGTAGTAGATTTTGTGGCTAAAAATAATTCATTATTAACCATAGACATTATTCCTAAAAAGCCATTATATTTTTTATAACAAACAATCTCTTTATTTTTAAATTTATTAGATAACGAAGATAATTCAGTTTCTCGTCTTTCTCCGATATTGAAGAATTTATCATAACCTCTAGCAATAACTTTACCAGTAGACATATCAACAAATAAACCTCTTGCTTTAGTCGTAACATCATTCCAATTTTTCTTAAAAAAAGCTTCTCTCGTAAAATTAAATGAACTTATATTATTGTCAAGCTTAGTTTCTTTTATTAATTTAGAATTTTGAAATAGCTTAACGTAATCGTCGTCACGTGGAATCTTTTTTTCTTCTATAATTTCATCATCTTGTTCAATTTTGTATACATCATTATGTATTTTAAGCATTTTTGGGTAATTTCCTTTTGAAAGAACACAAACTCTTAAGTCACCACCCATTTCACATTTTCCTTCAAGGTTATATGATTTACCATTTACATCATCTATTTCAAATGTATTCCTATGTCCATGGATTTGAATTACTCCATCAAAATTATCGGCAAATATTTTATCTATATCTACATCATAATCTCCTACACCATGTATAAGTTGTTCAGTTGCAATTAACTGTAACTCTTTAGGAACAAAGCTCAATCCACCATGAGTAACTAAATATTTAAATCCATCGAATTCAAAATATGCCATTTGCCCAAGTTTTCTGCAAAATGTTCTTATTTCTGCTTTATCAATAGATTCTATTTCTTTTTTAGTTCTATTTAAAAATACTCTTGAACGTATATTTTCTTCGTCTTCATTGGCATACATTTTAAGCCATAATTCATGATTACCTTCCAAGAACAACACATTAGGTAATTTTGATAATTTAATAAGAAGTCTTAATGTTTGTTCGTTTTCAATTCCTCTATCAAGATAATCTCCGGCAAATATATACATATCGTTATCATTAATAGCTTTTTCAAGATTATCATCAATTATTTCTTCATTTCCTTTATATTGAGAAATTAAATAATTCTTGAGTACAGTATAACATCCATGAATATCACTCATAACATGTATTTCATTATACTTATTAAAATTAAATAATTTTGTACCTATTTCTTGCCAAAAATTATCTCTATCTACTTTAACCCAACCGCTTGTTTTACCTTGCGTCCTTAATCTTGAATAAATTTTATCAATAACCTTATCAGGAACTTGTTTATACTGTGCCCGTAATTTATTTCTTCTTTTACATTCTTCTATGGAAACATCACTAAAATCTACATAATATCTTCTGTATCTATATTTCTCGCATAGATGATTATATCTACTAAAATCACTAGACCTAGAATGTGTTGCATCAACAATTATGAATTCTCCTTTTGACATTCTCTTTTCTAGAAGTTCAAACAATAATGACCATACATAGTTATCGTTTTTTTGTGATATTGCATATCCGTTTTCAGTCATAACGGGACTTTCTGCAAGCATTCTAATTGAATCTGCACTTAAAGTATAATTACTCAATCCCATCTTTTCTATCCAAGTGCTTTTACCAGCACCTGGAGCACCTCTTAAAATAACTAAACTTCTCATTAATCCCCCTTATTTTTTTAATTCTAATTTTGTTACTTTAGCTAATCCACTTTTATTTATAATATTAGCTCTATCTTTGTCTGATAAACAATAAATATCTCCTTTCTTTATTTTAGCGTTTCCAAATGCATCTAAATTAAAGGTATAATTTTGGTCGCAGATCATTAAATCTGGTCTTTTATCTGTGTAATCCTGTAAAGCCTCTACTTTATATTTTTTCTTTGGAATTGGCACTTTCTTATTTAATAATTTTGTCCAATCGTTAACTTTACCTTTTTCAGTATATTTGAAATCTTTTGGAATATTATTTACTATCTTATCAATATCCAAATTAGAAAGGTCCATATTTAAGATATAACCATTTACACCATCTTCCATTATTTCATAAGCACTTGGGAAATTAGTACATATTACAGATGTACCATATTGTAAGCACTCATTTATAAAGTAACTATAACCCTCTGTGTCGCTCAACTGCACACCATAGTCAGCTTCAGCTATATAATCAAATATGTCTCTCGTTGGACTCATATAGACTATTTCGTCCATGTCTATCGGCTTTTGACTGTATAATTCTAAATCAGTAAATATTGTCCATCTAAACCTAATACAAGCCTCTTTTAGGGACTTCGCTAACTTCAACATACGGCTATAACCTTTCTCTTTAGATAGTCTAGTTGCACTAACTAATTTTAAAATAGGTTTTGTTTCTAATTTGTCATCTAAAATATTATATATTCGTGTTATGTTCTCTTTAGGATACATTTCTTTAAATGACTTACATACTTGGTCGCTTACTCCAACATGTTCAGTGGTTTTATGCCATTTAGTATAATGGAAATCAACCTCGACTGCTCTTTTATAGTCAGCGTGTACCATTTGAATATATCTACCACTTTTAGCAATAACCGTATCAGGATAACCACCCCAGGCACTGGCACAGATACAAATATCGCAAATATATTTTTTACTGCTATCATACTTTTGTACATCTACGCCTAAATCTTTAAGTCTATCAATTGTTGATTTTACTCCTTCTTTATAAAGAAATGTGATGTCATATTTATCTTTTAATCTTTTGCAAAAGTTATAATCAAACGTATCAACCCCACCAAATTTCAGTGGATTGCTATGATATAAAATTACCTTTTTCATATTACACCTTCTTTCATTTAAACCTCCGGCATTTGATAAACTTGAGTGTATATATAATTCTCCCTATTAGCCTGTGTCATATCTCCTAAATTTGAACATATTTCAATAGCTTTGTTTATCGAGAGCTGTTTACTTATCTCATCTAATACTTCTAATGCTCTTTCTTTTGATTTATATGTTCCTAAAGTAAACGATGTAGTAACTCCATCAACAAAGGTAAATAATTTATTTGGCTTTTTAGTATCTACACCAATTCCCAAATTGATGTTATCAACTTTCATTAAAAATTCTTTATCTTGACTACGCACCCACATTTATTTATCACTCACTTTCTCACATATGCAATTATTTTTATTATCAAATAAATTATCTTTAACAAATAATCCTAAAATAAAAATTATAAATATCATTAAAATAACAACAAATACGGGCATAATATAATCAATGACAAAATCCATCATTTATTTATCAGTCCTTTCCATTTTTTTCTTTAAATAATCTTCTTCCCAAATCCATAAATGATTAATAATATCTTCACCAATTTTTATATTAATATGTTTCCATTCTTTTTGTTCATAATATCCATTAAAATGATATGATTTAAAAGAACCAATTATACAATCTATCTTTATTAATTCTTCACCAAATTCTAAATAAACAGGTTCAAAATTTGCAAACACCTTATGATATTCCTCATCATATTCAATTTCTAAACCTTTTAAATCGTTAAAATGTAAAATATAATCATCTTTTAAATATTGTATCGTCTTTAATTTTATTCCTGGTTTATAATTAGAATTTTCAATAACTTCCATTTTACTATCCTTCCTCCAACTTAATAATTTTATCTAAAATATCTATACACTCTAATAATTTTGTCTTAAAATCTTTAGCATTGTCTACCTTCAAATCTTTTAATTTTAAAATTAAATCTAGCCAGTATCCTTTTTTTAAAGTTT
>ERZ1643249.1390-NODE-1390-length-24553-cov-6.479427_pt1 | contig 24553 bp, 24 predicted proteins | sample MGYA00579263_ERZ1643249 | MGnify/ENA primary metagenome ERZ1643249 (study PRJEB29033, sample SAMEA4952264) | chicken gut metagenome | biome: Broiler Chicken; feature: Gastrointestinal Tract; material: Caecum | place: Ireland | collected 2018 | study: Broiler... | reverse complement strand
TTTTATGCAGCTGAAAACGTCCAGCCTGGAGTTTGAAAAATTCGGTTCTGTCTATGAGCAGCCCATCGTTCCGGACCACTGCGGCATGATCAGCCGCGACTGGCATCTGATCGCCAGACGCAGCATCAGTCAGCTTTACCATTTCGACTGCGAAGTCTGCCTGGAAATGCAGAGCGGTATGGCGGCTCTTCTTGTGGGAGACGCGCCGGATGCAGGAGCTCTCCAGGTCTTTGCCGTCCATCGTCTGGTAAAAATCAATCCGGGAGTTTATTTTTCTCTCGTGGCAGTCACATCCAATATCACCTGCCGGCTGATTACAACCGCAGACTATAAGTACTCCCTGGAGACTTTAAGCCCTCCCTATATGTTTGAGCGGATTCTTCCCCGTATCCGGATCAGCGAAATTCTGGGATACTATTATTCCATCCGCAATTCCGGCTATCACTTTAAAGGGGAAAAGCACAATTACTTTGAGCTCACCTACGTGGATCGGGGAACTCTGTTCACCGAAGTGGAAGGACAGCGCTATGAACTGAAGGAAAAGGAGCTTATGATTTACGGCCCCGGCCAGTTCCACACCCAGGATATCCCGGAGGGCCATTCCTGTTCCTATGTGACGATCATCTTCGATATGGAAACGATCATTTACGATACGGAAAGCTCTCATTACGAGCTGCTTCTGAACAAAGTATTTGGCTACGATAAAAAGATCTATACGCTCATCAAAACCTTTGTCACGGAAAGCACCTCACAGATTCCCTATATGAACAGCCTGATGCTCTGTCTGCTTCAGGAAACCGTGATCCGGCTACTTCAGTCAGAGTTTATCGGGAAAAAGAACGACCGGCCTGTCACAGGCGCCAGGCAGCATTATCAGGACGAACTGCTTGAAAAGATCCTGGCTTACATCGACGAGACCATCTACGAGCCTTTGACCATTGCGGAACTCTGCCAGAAGTTTTCCATGTCCCGTTCCTCTCTTCAGATTCTGTTCAAGGAAAACATGGATATTTCTCCCAAGAAATATATCAATGAGATGAAGCTGGAAAAAAGCCGCCAGATGATCTGTGAAAACAAATATACCATCAGCGAGATTGCGCTGATGCTTGGCTTCAACTCGATCCATTACTTTTCACGGGCTTTTACCCAGAAATACCATATGGCCCCCAGCGAGTATTCCAAGACGCTCTACAAAACATGATTATTTACCCGTATTTCCGGGCAGAGGCCGGAGCTCTCCGCAAAAAGAAGAGCCCCGGCCTCTTTTGGAAAAGTCCGGCTCCTTTCAGCAAGTCCCGGTCTCTGCTAAAACTCATAATGTTTGGCTTAAAAAGTGCAAATTCTATACCTTTTCTTTTCCCTCCCCGGTGCTATAATAAGATTATCAGTAACTATTCCATCCAGGCCGAATCACTCTGCTGATAAAGCCGCAGGAAATGATTCAAGAGCAGGCAGACCCCGGCAGCGAAGCTGTTTTTTACGGGTTTGTGAATCGCAGCTGTGAAGGACCTGAACAGTTACGGTTATCAAGAGAACAGGAGGAGCTTTTCATGCTGATTCAAAGCAAAAAGGTATGGATTGCGGATCAGTTTACCGCTGCCGCGATCGAAATAAAGGACGGTAAGATCACTGATATTCTTCCTTATGGAAGCAGACCCGCAGACGTGGATTACGGAGACCTGCGCGTCGTACCAGGCTTTCTCGATATTCACTGCCACGGCGCCTTTGGCTTCGATACCAATGACGCCAACGAAGAAGGACTCCGCAACTGGACGAAGAACATCGTTACGGAAGGTGTCACCGGTTTTCTGGCTACTACGATCACCCAGAGCGAGGAAGTTCTGACGAAGGCTGTCGCCAATGTGGCAAAGGTTATGGAAGACGGCTATGAGGGCGCGGAAATCCTCGGCATCCATTTTGAAGGACCCTATCTGGATATGGTCTACAAGGGAGCTCAGCCGGAGCAGTACATTGTAAAACCCACGATTGAACAGTTCAAGCACTATCAGGAAGCCGCAAAGGGAAATATCCGCTACATCACCATGGCAACCGAGACGGACGATGATTTTGCGCTCACCCGCTATCTGACTGAGAACGGCGTAGTGGTAAGCATCGGTCATTCTGCGGCCACCTATGAGCAGGCTGTCATGGCTTACGCTCACGGAGCGCGCTCCATGACCCATGTATACAACGGCATGACGCCCTTCAAGCACCGTGAAAACGGTCTGGTGGGAGCCGCATACCGCATCCGCACCATGTACGGCGAGATTATCTGCGATGGAAATCACTCCACTCCCGCCGCTCTGAATAACTACTTCATGTCCAAGGGACCGGATTACTCCATTATGGTTTCCGACGCCCTGATGGCAAAGGGCTCTCCGGCCGGCAGCAAGTACATCTTCGGCGGAAATGAAATTATTATCTATGAAGACGGAAGCGCTCATCTGACCTCCACAGGCGGATTGGCCGGCTCCACCCTGAGACTGAACGAGGGCCTTCGGATTCTCGTAGAAGAAGCCATGGTTCCCTTCAATTACGCAATCAACGCCTGCACCATCAATCCGGCCCGCTGCCTGGGACTGGATGACCGCAAAGGAATGATTGGCGTAGGATACGACGCTGACCTGGTTGTACTGGAACCGGATTACAAGGTTCATCAGACCTGGTGCCGCGGACAGGCCCAGCTGTCATAATCCGGAGTCAGGCGCCGCGCGAAAGCGGCCAGCGCTTCTTTTCCCAAGCAGCAGAAACTGCAAGACACAAAAAATCCGGAGGCTTCTCTGTTTACAGAGCTGTCTCCGGATTTTTCCTGCCTCTGCGCTTACTTTCACTCGTTTGCGGCTGCTTCATTTACGTGTTCCAGGACCTGATCGACCGTGTTGCAGTAATCATTGACCTGGAGCCAGTCCATTTTATCCCGATCCAGCTGGAAGCTGTCTCCCATATTCCGGTAAAGACGTACCTCCTTCAGCGTGCCGCCGCTGGCTGTGTTGATCAGGGGCGCGTATTCACAGATGATAATTACATCCTTCTCCCCGTCTCCGCTGTAATCCTGAAAGCTGACCGCGAGAATGTTCAGGAAAGTCTCATGGGACCGGAAATTTCCATCCATCACATCCGGGAATTCATAGACCGTATTTCCTCCCTTTTCCAGGGCAAAACTTACATCCTGGGTGCTGTACACACTTGTGTTGGGTCCATAGGAGACGAATTTCACCTGTCCCCAGCTTCCTCCCAGATCCACGTCAAAGCTCTGATCTTCTATCTCCCAGATATCCCTGGAGTACTGAATGCCCGAATCATATACATTGGACAGAATCCGGTAATCGTCGTCATGCTTTGCCAGAGTCAGGCGGCAGGGCGGGTAAAGGGACAGATCGGTCTGGCCGTCTCCCGGCACGCAGCTCAGTTCATAGACACCTTTTTCTGTCTCCTGCCCGCCGACACAGGTAAAGGGCGTATAGTTGGTATCGCCGTGCTCATGGACCCAGGCATCCGTGTTCTCCAGATATACCCAGTCAAAATCTCCTCTCATATCTTTCATGGAAAGACCCAGTTTTCTCTCCAGAAACTCATTAATCTGAGAAGTGGTAAGGCGGGTAATATCCGTGGAGATTTCAGGAAGCCCCGTGGCTTTCAGATAAGCCTGCTGCTCTTCACTGGTCAGAGGCTGCGATTCCATTCCCGCCCCGGTATAGAGAATCTGGTTCAGATCCGCGTCCGCCGGATCTGTATATTCTGAAAGCAGGAACCCGTAATTGCCATAATTATCTCCCTGGTTAATCCAGTTCGTAAATGCCAGCAGTTCGCCCCGCAGCAGCTCACGGGGATATCCGGCAGCCGTCTTTTCTCCTTCTCCGGAATCGGAATTCTCCGAATTCTGGTCAGGGCTCTGTTCCTCCTCCCGGGTTTCCCCGGCACCGCCGGACGGTTCATCCATGGTCTCCTGACCGGCGCCGCCTTCCGGCTCCTGCCTCTTCTCATCTCCGCTGCCGCAGCCCTGAATCAAAAGCGCAGGCAATATGCAGAGCAGGCACAAAAACTTCCATCCTCTCTTTTTCATCGTGTCCTCTTCTCCCTTCTGCCCCTTCCGGCTTAAACAGCTCAAATGGCTGTATGAGTTCTGATAACCGTATGAGTTCTACCAGCTGTATAAGCTCTAATAACTGTATGACCAGAGATTGCGGATCTGCGCCATCAGATCCTGCAGATCCCAGGACTCCTCTGTGCGAACCACACTGTTGGGATCATTCAGCAGAATGTTTCCATCCCCGTCCACGCCGCGCAGCACCAGAAAATGGCCGGATGTGGTGAAGTCTCCCGGTCCCACCACGCAGATAATCGGCGTACCCGCTTCCAGTGTGGATAATATATGGTCCTCGTCAAAAATCACCTCCGACGCTGTCAGTCCCAGGCTCTCTGCTCCCGTCGTCATCAGCTCCCAGGAAGATCCGGAACCATCCACATAATATCCCTGTTCCTCTGCCCAGCGCGCCACCTCCAGGGGATTCCACTGAGTGTCCCCGCTCAGTCCGCAGAGTACCATAGACAGGCAGGTGGGGCCGCAGCCCGTCAGCGCCAGGAAATCACTTCCATAGGTCTCGTACCCCCAGCGCTTGTCCCACTGCAGAAAATGCGGAATCTCGCCCTGCTTTACTTCTCCGGAAATATCAATATCCACAGGCCCCTCATAGTCGGCATATCCCAGCACGAAATCCTTTGTCTCCGGATTCTTTTCCAAAAGCTCTATCAGGCTTTCCGGATATCCTTCCTCTGCCAGCCTTTCCGGGCTGTACAGGAAACGGCCCTGCAGATAACGCCAGCCCGTTCCTGCCAGAACAGCAAGGACTGCGCAGACCGCCAGAGCAGCGCAGGTCTTCAGCAGGAATCTTCTTCTTGCCCTGCGGCGCCGCTTCCGTCTCTGCTCTTTCTGTCTCTGCTCTTTCTGCCTCTGCTCTTTCTGCCTCTGCTCTTTCTGCCTGCGCGGCTGCAGCTCCCTCTGTTTCCGGGGGCTCTGTCTGCGCTCCCACTGTACTTCCGTCTCTCCTCGTCTGTTTTTCTGCATACCTTTCCCCCTCTCCGCATTCCGCGGCATATCCAGTCTTTTTCTCTGATTTTAGTTATAGCAGAGTCCCGCAGGAAATTTCTTAGTTTTTTCTTAACAAGCATACACAAATTTCTTATAATTTTCCCGTGTAATCTGTCGGGGGAATCCTTGTAAACAGAACTGTTCTGATGCTATAATACCCTCAGTTGACAAGAGCACACACGGTCCTTGTCAGCTGAGGGCAGCGTCTGTGTACAATACAGCCTGCACAAGTACGGCCCCCATACATCATACATCCTGTGTACATCAGCCTGTATACAGTATAACAAATACGGCGGCAGGAAGAAACCTGTCTCCTCCCGCTGCGGAACTTTTTCAAAAAAGATACGTTTCCACAGGCTGAGTTTTTTCACCAAAAGGAGCTTGGTTCTTATGAAATCATCAGAAGAATTGCGGAACAGACTTCGTTCCATCGACCACCGGGGATACCCGGCCTATAAGGATTTGAAAGGAGAGTACGACTTTGGAGATTACGTACTTTCCATCGACCATGTGCAGGGCGATCCCTTTGCCGCGCCTTCGCGCCTGTCCGTTCATGTAGCCGGACGGAAAGCGGCATTCCCGGTGGAGTATTATGACACCTACGCAAAACGGATCACCCTTCAAGACCATCTGACCCGCCTCTTCGGCGCCCAGCTGGCAAAAGGCAGCATGCAGGCCAAAGGGTCCGGCAAGAGCGGCCTTTTGGCCGCTTCCCGGTGCGGGCAGGAGGTTCTGGAACGGACCGCCTGCCGGGTCTGCGGCGCAGACCCGGAGACCGGAAGCGTGAAAGCGCTCTCCGGCGCGGACGCTTCCTCCGGACACAGAAACGCAGATCCGGGCCGCGTCATCCTGCGCTTTGAGGCAGGCTTTCCGGCCAGAGGCCGGACTATCGATGCCCGGGAACTGGAAAAGATGCTTTTTGACATTCTGCCGGGCTGCGTACAAAACAGCCTGTATTACCGCAGAATCAATCAGAATAAACTGAAAGCGGCCATCGAACTCTGCGAGGATCAGCAGTATATCCGGGAAATACTCCCGAAGCTGGGCTTATGCGCCTTTATTGCCAACGGCTCCATTCTGCCCCGGCAGAGCGGCGTCTCAGACCGTCCCATGGAAGGCGCGGTTCCTTTTCGTTCGCCCGCTTCCCTGGAGCTCACCCTCGATCTGCCCAACCGGGGAAGTGTATCCGGCATGGGAATTCCGAAGGGCATCACGCTTTTCGTAGGCGGCGGCTACCACGGCAAATCCACAGTGCTCCAGGCTCTCCAGAACGCCGTCTATAATCACATCGGCGGCGACGGCAGAGAGCTCGTCATTGCGGATGCGAGCGCCTGGAAGCTCCGCTCCGAGGACGGACGGAGTATCTCCGGCGTAGATATTTCTCCCTTTATCCGCCAGCTTCCCGGCAGAAAGGACACCCGCCATTTCTCCACGGAGGACGCCAGCGGCAGCACCTCTCAGGCCGCCAATCTGATGGAAAGCATGGAAAGCGGAAGCTCCCTGATTCTGATCGACGAGGACACCTCCGCCACCAATTTCATGATCCGGGACAAGCTGATGCAGAAGGTGGTCGCTCCGGAAGAAGAGCCGATCATTCCCTTTATTGAGCGTGTCCGGAGCCTGTACGAGGATTTTGGCATCTCCTCCATCATTGTGGCCGGAAGCTCCGGCTCCTATTTCCATGTGGCAGACCATATCATCCAGATGAAAGAATATGTTCCTCTGGATATCACCGAAAAGGCAAAGGAAGCCGCTGCGGCCTTCCCCGTATTCTCCTCCAGGCAGGAGAAATTCCCGGAATATTCGAAGAAGCGCTGTCCCCGGCCCAATGGGGCTCTGAAAAAGGACGACCGCCTGAAACTGAAGGCTCTGGGTACCAGCGAGCTGTCCTTAAATCATGACGCCGTGGAACTGCGCTATCTGGAGCAGCTTAGGGACAGCGAACAGACCATGGCCCTGGCTTACCTGCTCAAATACCTTGAGATCTCTCTGATGGACGGCCGGCGCAGCATGACAGAGCTTGCGGACCTGGTGGAGAAACAGCTGGACGCGCAGGGACTGGAGAGCCTCTTTCCCTCCCGCGACGTACGTTCCTCTCTGGCACGACCCAGACGGCAGGAAATCCTGGCCTGCGTGAACCGGTACCGGAAGTTGAATCTGTAGTCTTTAAAGGTGAAACATGATTGACACTATCGAGAGAAAGTATAAGGCCTGAATGCTCAGAAAAAAGCGGACGCATCCACTTTTCCCAAAGTGTGACACTCCGCTTCTTTTCTTTTACACATGCTGATGCAGATATTTCTCCCTGGTAGCCATTCCGCCCCGGATGTGTCTTTCCGATTTGTTAATGTCCAGCACCACACGGGCCTGCCTGGCAAGCGCAGGGTTGATGTGCAGAAGACGCTCCGCCACATCCTTATGCACCGTACTTTTACTGATTCCAAATTTTTTCGCAGTCTGGCGCACAGTCGCATTGTTGTCGATGATGTAATTGGCAATGCTGATGGCGCGCTCCTCAATATAATCCTTCAAGGTCTGCCCCCATAAGAACTTTTTTTACATCTTATGCGGCAGACGGAAGGCGTATTCTGCTTTTTCTGAAGCTCCGGGGCCGCCTTTTTCCGGGCGGCCCCTTACCGTATTCTGAGAACTCAGGCCTTTACTTCAGCGTCACCGTAATCATTTCCCTCATTGAAATTCCGGGCGTTCTCCATGGTTACGACGGCGATCGCCTGCATGGCCTCACGGGTGAAGAATGCCTGATGGCTGGTCAGCACTACCTGGGGGAACATCAACAGGCGGGCTGTGATATCCTCCGTAATCGCTTCGTCGCTTCGGTCTGTGTAGACATTATCGTCTTCACCCTCATAGACGTCCAGAGCCACCGCATGGAACTTGCCTTTCTTCAGCGCCGCAATCAGGGCTTCATTGTCTATCAGTCCGCCCCGGGCAGTATTCACCAGCATGACGGAATTCTTCATCATGGCAATGCTTTCTTCGTTGATGATATGGTGGGTGGTGGGGAACAGCGGCGCATGAAGAGAAATCAGGTCTGCCTTCTGAAACAGCTCTTCTTTCTCCACATAGGTCAGGAGTCCTTCCTCCTCCAGAGCCCGGTTCGGGTACGCGTCCCAGCCAAGCACTGTCATACCGTAGCCCTTGCAGATCCGGGCCATGCACACGCCGATCTTGCCGGTTCCCACGATACCCGCTACCTTATTATGCAGATCCGTGCCAAGCAGTCCGCTGAGCGCAAAGTTATTGTCCTTTACTTTATTGTAAGCCTTATGCAGACGGCGGTTAGCCTCCTGCAGGATTGCCATGGCATGCTCGGCAACCGCATAGGGAGAATAAGCCGGTACGCGGAGCACCGTAATGCTGTATTCCTTTGCCGCGTCCAGATCCACATTGTTGAAGCCGGCGCAGCGCAGGAGAATCAGGCGGACTCCGTACTCATGAAGCTGCTCCACCACCGGCCTGGATACATTGTCGTTTACAAACACGCACACAGCGTCGTAACCTTTCGCCAGACCTGCCGTCTCCGGTCCCAGATTGGAGCTGAAATACTTGATTTCCGAATTGTAGGTTCCCTCTCCTTTATCTTTCACCAGCTCGCTGAAAAAGATTCTGTCGTAATCCTTCGTGCCGAAAAAGGCAATTTTCAGGATATCGGCTGTTCTTCTTTCGTCGAAACTCTTGTCCAGCACCTTTTGAATTGCCTCAGCTGCCTGGGCCTCATCCTCGCCTTCAATCTGAATGGTCAGAATATCTCCTTTGCCCGCATGCAGCGCCAGCAGTTCCAGAATATTCTGAGCGGAAGCCTTCTCCTCATTTGCGCTCACGGTGACAGCGCTCTTGAAATTCGTGCAGCACTGTGCCAGCAGGGCGCAGGGACGGGCATGAATGCCTCTCGGATTTGAAACAACGTATGTGATTTTTTTCATCGTTTACCTCCTTATTTTCTCTGGAAATGACCAGCTTTCGTTAATCGGCTGTAATAAAAACAGGTTTCCCGCCCATCCGGCGGATTTATGTTTATTCTATCAGTTCCCATATATTATATCAAGGAGATAACTGTAAAAAGTTTGTCAGAAAGTCCCTGCGGGCCTAAAAACTTTATCACTGCATCCCGCGTTTTTCTGAGCAATTCTTCCCAAAGCCGCTGCGAAATCTTGCCGCCGCGATAAACAGTATAAAATCTCATCCTTCCATCGTAATCGTCATATTCTTTATATTCCTCTGAGAGATCGCCGGACTGCCAAAAGGCCGCATGGCCAGAGCCATCAGCTTCATGGGGTTGTCGTCGGCCGCTGCCCGGTTGGAGCTTATCTTTCCGCAGACTGTGCATCTGTGAATCACCGCCCACTCCCCGTTTTTCCTTACCCATACGCCGATAGGTTCCATCCGGCCGTGGCAGTCCGATTCCCGGTCGCCCGGGCTGTTGTCCAGATGAACGCTGTACAGACAGTTCGGGCAGTGATTCCGGTGGCTGCTGCCTGCTCCTGCCGATACCACCGGCCAGCCGCAGTTTTTACAGGTGAAGGAGTCCGTACATGGATGTGTACGGAAATACCTCCTGTCGTATTTTCTTTTTTTATTTTCTCTGTTCATGATAATAACCTCCCATGTCGCCGCGTCCGCCCATCATCCTCGTCAACTCTTCCATCCTTTCCACCGGAAAGGGCGGCTCGGAAAGGGGTTTTGACGCGATTGATAATATCTTTACAGGATTGTCCTCCGCTGACATCGGATCGGATGTCATTTCGCCGCACAGCCTGCATCTTTGAATAATTTCCCATTCTTTATCTGATTTCACCCAGATTCCCACCGGCTCCAGAACACCGCCGCATTCCAGTCCGTCTTCTCTTTCTCCATGAAGGCCGGAAAGGCAGTTCGGACAATGAGTCCGGAGTCTGTCTTCTTCTGCTCCGTCCTGCCAGCCGCAGACCGGGCATCTGTATGGTTTCTGTTCCGTTTTCATCTTTTTGTTCTCTCTCCTTTTTGCCAATTTTCTGAATCTGATTTCTTTTCTGTGTTTTGAGAGACAATAAAAAAACGGATAACCCGTCGTTTTGAGTCATCCGCATACCCGTTTCTGCTTCCATACAGCATTCCTTATACTCCAAACCATCCGCGCAGAATCTATTTCCATGCCTGACGTTATATCATACATCGTTATACGATGTCATATATCGTTATGTTATACTTACCTTCAGTTGACAAGAGGCGCGTGTGTCCTTGTTAACTGAGGGCAGCGTCGGTGTACAAGGGGCAATACGCTCTTTGGTACTCCGACGCTATGGACGGTTAAAAACAGGCAGCTCGAACAGAGCTGCCCTCACAACAGAGCCAGCCTGATGAAGCTATCCGCAAACAGGTACATCAAGAAAACCCATCCTGACAGTATCGATGAGAATTCATGTTTTTATTGTCCCGGTTTCAACGAATAGCGGACATCAAGCCACCTCCCTTTTTATATTCTGCCGATATCATAGCACAGAACATTTATCCGCGCAAGATGCCGGCTCAGATTTTTACAAAATCTTTGTCAGCGCCGGTGTACAAGGAGCAATACGCCTTGGTACACCGGCGCTATAATTTTACGCTCTGTATTTGCAGTTGTTTCCCTGCTGCCAGCCGCTTCTTACTCTGCTTACAGCAGTATTCCCACCTGATATACCACAAAGGCCGCAATCCAGGCCACTACGCACTGCATCACCACGACGCCTGCCGCCCACCTGCCGCCAAGCTCCCTTTTGATGGCTGCGATGGCCGCCACGCAGGGGGTATAGAGCAGGCAGAAGGCCAGAAGGCTTGCGGCTGCCACCGGCGTAACCGCCGCTGTCAGAGCCTCTGTGCTGCCAAACAGCACCGAAAGAGTCGCTACAACGCTTTCCTTCGCCATAAAGCCGCTGATCAGCGCTGTGGACACTCTCCAGTCTCCAAAGCCCATAGGCGCAAAGATGGGCGCTATTACACCTGCCACCAGGGCAAGAATACTGTCTCTGGAATCCGATACCATGCTCAGATGCAGGTCGAAGGTCTGCAGGAACCAGATCACAATCGTCGCCACGAAGATGACGGTGAAGGCGCGCTGCAGGAAGTCTTTGGCCTTATCCCAGAGCAGATGGCCTACATTTTTCGCTCCGGGCATCCGGTAGTTGGGAAGCTCCATGACAAAGGGCACAGCTTCTCCGCTGAACATAGTGCGCCGCAGCAGAAAGGCCATCAAAATCCCCATCAGGATTCCTCCGAAATACAGGCATATCATCACCAGAGCCGCCTGGTCCGGGAAGAAGGCCGCCGTAAAGAATCCGTAGATCGGAAGCTTTGCGGAACAGCTCATAAATGGGGTCAGCAGAATCGTCATTTTACGGTCACGCTCTGAAGGAAGGGTCCGGCTGGCCATAACGCCCGGAACCGTACAGCCAAAGCCTATGAGCATAGGCACGATGCTTCTTCCGGACAGACCGATTTTACGCAGCAGCTTGTCCATCACAAAGGCCACTCTCGCCATATATCCGCTGTCCTCCAGAAGGGAGAGGAAGAAGAACAGGGTCACAATCACCGGCAGGAAACTTAAGACGCTTCCCACGCCTCCGAAAATGCCGTCCATCACAAGAGAACGGATGGCCGTGCTTGCGTTTCCGGCCGCCAGCAGCTGATCCACCAGGTCAGACAGAGCTGTAATCCCCATGTCCAGAATATCGGACAGAAACGCTCCTATCACGCTGAAGGTCAGGAAAAAGACGAGAGCCATAATCGCCACAAAACAGGGAATCGCCGTGTATTTCCCGGTCAGAATCCGGTCGATCTTCACACTTCTGATATGCTCTCTGCTGTCCCTCGGCTTCACCACGGTCTCGCCGCAGATCTTTTCAATAAAGTCAAAACGCATATGAGCGATGGCGGCAGCCCGGTCCAGCCCGCGTTCCTTTTCCATCTGCTTGACGATGTGCTCCAGTGTTTCCTTCTCATTCTCATCCAGGTTCAGCCGTTCAAGAATCAGACTGTCGCCCTCGGCCAGCTTGGAAGCAGCGAACCGGACCGGAATCTCCGCCTGCTCCGCGTGATCTTCGATCAGGTGCATGATCGCGTGCAGGCAGCGGTGCACGGCTCCTCCGTCGTCGTTCGCGTCGCAGTAGTCGATCTCCTGGGGACGTTCCTGATATTTCGCCACATGAAGCGCATGGGAAACCAGCTCATCGATGCCTTCATTTTTGGCGGCGGAAATGGGAATCACCGGGATGCCCAGCATTTCCTCCATCCGGTTGATCAGAATGGAGCCACCGTTTTCCCGGACCTCATCCATCATGTTCAGAGCCAGTACCATGGGAATATTCAGCTCCATCAGCTGCATGGTCAGGTACAGGTTCCTCTCGATATTGGTAGCGTCCACAATATTGATGATACCCTTGGGATGCTCGTTCAGGACAAAATTTCTTGTAACAATCTCCTCACTGGAGTAAGGCGACATGGAATAGATCCCCGGAAGGTCTGTCACCAGCGTATTTTTTCTTCCCCGAATCTGTCCGTCTTTGCGGTCTACCGTTACTCCCGGGAAATTACCCACATGCTGGGTGGAGCCGGTGAGCTGGTTGAACAGCGTCGTCTTTCCGCAGTTCTGATTGCCTGCCAGGGCAAAGGTCAGAACCGTCCCGTCAGGCAGGGGATTTTCCGTCTCTTTCATATGGAACTTTCCGCCCTCGCCCAGGCCCGGGTGGGGAACCGACTGCTTCAGTTCCTTTTTCTGAGCCGCTTCCGCGTCCCGGACGTTCTCGATCTCTATCTTTTCCGCGTCTGCCAGACGCAGGGTCAGCTCATAGCTGTGTATACGAAGCTCCACCGGATCACCCATGGGCGCGTATTTCACCATGGTCACATCTCCTGTGGGAATCAGTCCCATATCCAGAAAATGCTGCCGCAGAGCTCCTTCTCCGCCTACCGACACAATGGTAGCCGTCTTTCCAATTGGTAATTCCTTTAATGTCATATGTATGCCCCTCTTCTGTACTGTGTCTGCAATTGAGAATTTTTATCATTTCTCCTGTTTAAAAGTATGCCAATCAGACGGATTTGTCAAGTCAGCATTTTCTGGGACCGGTCATAATTTCACGGGAAATGAGACCCGTTTATCGGGAATGAGATCCTGTAAAATGGCAGCGTAAAAGCAGCCATGATTTTCACGGCTGCTTTCCCTGTTTTTTCTTTCCTGTATTTCGCTGGCCTGTAGAGAACCTGTCTTCATCAGTCTCTTTGTGCTTGTCCGAATGGTATGCCGGCCTACAGTTTTTCGTAAGAAACCATCTCATCCACCGGTATGCGCAGCGCGGCATGGCGCTCCGGATCAGCAGGAGGGCAGGCCGCATAGCCCAATGCCAGAATATTGATGACTTCCAGATTTTCCGGCAGAGAAAATTCCTCTCGGAGCACGTCCGGCTTAAAGCTGCAGATCCACAGGGAGCCCACTCCCAGGTCCGTGGCTTCCAGCATCATATGGTCCGTCACAATCGACGCGTCGATATCGACAGACTGTTTGCCGTCATAGGGACGGGTCCAGGCTTTGTCCTTATCGCCGCACACCAGAACCGCCATGGGCGCTCCGTGCAGATTGGCCGCCTTTCCAATCTTCTCAAGTCCTTCCAGGCTCTGCACCACCAGCAGGTGAACCGGCTGCCGGTTGCAGGCCGTAGGCGCGGCCTGGGCCGCTCTCAGTATCTGATCCAGCTTCTCCTTTTCCACCTGCCTGTCCGTATATTCACGGACGGAATAACGTTTCTTTGCAAGTTCCAGAAATTCCATGGCACTCCTTCCTTTCTTTTTCCTGTTTTTCATATTCTTAAATTATCAAGCGCGTCTCTTCCGAATCACTGCCTGCCGGCGCTGTCCCAGTTCCGCAGAAGCTCCGGCAGCTCCATCAGCTTCCGAATCTCCCGGTCCGGTCTGACGGCCTCCTCTTCTCCGGCTGTTCCCGACGCCTCTCTTTCCGGATGAAACCACACCGTGCGGATGCCGGCGTTGATGCCTCCCTGGATATCCGAGGTCAGACTGTCTCCGACAATCACAGACGTCTCTCTGGAAAAAGAGGGTATCCGGGAAAAGCAGCTCTCAAAATACCGGATATCGGGCTTGTTAAAGCCGATTTCTTCCGAAATAAAGATATCCTCAAAATACTTCTGCAGCTGCGCGCTCTCCAGTCTTCCCTTCTGCACCGCGGCCGTTCCGTTCGTCACCAGGTACAGACGGTAATTTCCATACAGCGTCTGCAGCAGTTCCTCCGCTCCGTCCATAAAATAGTGGCCGATTCCCAGAAGGCTCTCATACCTTGCGGCGGCTTCCTCCGGAGCCGCCGGCACGCCCAGCTCCTCAAAAAGCAGGCGGAACCGGCGGAGTTTTACTTCCCGGCGGGTAATCACGCCCTTTTCCAGCAGCTTCCACTGGGCCAGATTGATTACGCTGTACCGGGCGCAGGTCTCTTCCGACGGAGGAATTCCCAGCTCTTCCAGCGTCTTTGCCAGAGCAATATGCTCTGCCTTGTTGAAATCAAAAATGGTATTGTCCAGATCAAAAAATACAGTATCGATCATAGCTGTCCTTCGTCTCTTACGCTTCTGTCTTCACGAGTTCCATCTCCGCCAGACGCCATTCTTCTCCCATGCAGGGGAATTTTTCAGGCTCTCTGCCAGCCGTCATGCGAAATCCGCAGGCCTCATAGCAGCGGATAGCCGACGGGTTCTCCAGAAAGACCAGAATTGTCACCCGCCTGGCTCCCGCAAAATCAAAGGCATAGCGGGCTGCCATGGAAACCAGTTCCCGGCCATAGCCCCGGCCCCTGCGGTCTCCGGCCACCACGATCAGTCCCAGGCGGATCTCCCGCCTTTCTTCGTCCAGATACCGCATCATCACATGACCTGCGGCTCCGTCCCCGTCAAAGGCGGTAAAGGCCCAGAGGCTGCCGTCCGCGTTTCTGTCATAATACGCATTCAGCTCCTCAGCCTGAAGCGGGAAACCGGGAAGCTTCCCGGCGCTCCACAGATGAAAGACTTTTTCGTCCGGGAACCAGCCGCAGACCGCGTCTGCGTCACCGCGCATAAAGGGTCGTAATCTCAGCATTTTCACATCTCCACTGCCCGATCTGTCACAAATTCGACGGTTTTATCGTAAAGGAGACTGTTCTCCACCGTGCTGCGTCCATACTCTTCCTCGAACGCCTCCGGGGATTCCGCGCCATAGTCATCGGCAAGCTGCTGAAGCCCTGTCTCATATTCCTCTTCGCTCACTGTGATGTTCTCCGCTTTCGCAATCGCATCTACCGCAAGAGTGCATTTCAGCTGGAAGTCCGCCCATGTCTCCACCTCGCTGTCGAAGTCCTCACGGGTCATCTGCATAGCCTGAAGCAGAAAATCATCCAGCTCCAGACCATAATAGGACGCGTACGTCTCATATTCCTGCGTGCGGCTGTCCCGCAGACTCTGCAGCTCCTCTTCTGAGCACTCGAACTCGGAGTCCGCAATCACAGCCTGCATGGCCTCATACTGTCTCTGGGATACGGCGCTTTCCTCCTTCTGCTGCTGCAGGGACTCTCTTAAGCTTTCCTCGTATGCCGCTGCCGTATCATAGCCCGTGTGTTCGCTGGCAAACTCGTCGTTCCATTCGGGCGTCACATGCTCCACAATCGCATGGATCGTCACCTCAAACACCACATCCTGGCCTGCCAGGTCCGGATTCGGCGTATAGGGGTCCGGGAAAGTCAGGGGCAGATCAACGGTAGTTCCCACTTCTTTTCCAATCAGTCCGTCCTCAAAACCGTCGATAAAGGAACCGGAGCCAATCTCCAGGTCAAAGCCTTCTCCGCCTGAGCTTCCGCCTTCGAATTCCTCTCCGTCCAGTCTTCCCACAAAGTCAATGTTTACAATATCGCCGCTCTCCACGACCGTCTTGTCCTCGATGGGTACGGAATCCGGATAGGAAGCCAGCAGATTGTCAATCTGCGCCTGAATCTCCTCATCCGTCACCTCCGTACTGACTGCGGCGATCTCCACGCCGTCATACTTTCCCAGCCTTGTGATGCTGCTGCCCGGATATTCCGCCGCAATTCCTCCCTCTGCCGTATCTTCCGCCGTATTTTCGTTTTCCGCGGTGTCTGTATTTGTTCCACAGGCGGCCGTCAAAGCCAGCAGGCCGCTTAAGGCCAGCACTGCAATCCATCTTTTTTTCATAATTTCTTTCTCCTCTTCAAAAAAACTGTCCTGTTCCGGCTCTGTATCCGCGTTTCCGCCGGTAACCACACCATACCACATTTCCCGTCCCAAGGCAAGCCGCTCCAGGAGCCGCCTACAAAAGCGGGGAAAGCAGCCTGGAAAACTGCTCCTTAAAACGCACCAGATAAGACCGGCGGCCGTAAAGATAGCGCGTCATCCTGGTACAATGCTTCAGATCCTCCTGAAAAATCTGTTCCATCCGTTTTGCCACCCGTGAGCTGTAGATGACAGCATTCACCTCAAAATTCAGCTTAAAGCTCCGGATATCCATGTTGGCCGTGCCGTAGCAGCTCACCAGCCCGTCTACCACCATGCCTTTGGCGTGCAGGAAACCATTGTCATAGGTATAGCATTTAGCCCCCGCTTCCAGCAGGTCACCGATATAAGAGTAGGTAGCCCAGTAGACAAAGGGATGATCCGGCTTGCAGGGAATCATGACCCGCACATCCACCCCTGACATGGCAGCGATGCAGATAGCGTCCATCACCGACTCGTCCGGAATAAAATACGGCGTCTGAATGTAGATACTTTTTCTTGCCTTGCTGATCATTTTCAGATAGACATTCCGGATGTTCTGCCACTTGGAGTCTGGTCCGCTGGAAATGATCTGTACCGCTTCTTCCCCGGGCTTTTTCTTTTCCGGCTGCGGAAAATACAGATCCGACATAAACAGATTCTCCTTGGTCGTATAATTCCAGTCCAGGATAAAACGGATATTCAGGGAAAGCACCGCCGACCCGCGGATACGCAGATGCGTGTCCCTCCAGTAACCGAATTTCGGGTCCAGTCCGATATACTCCCTGCCGATATTAAAGCCTCCCACAAAGGCCGTCTTACCATCGATCACCACTATCTTGCGGTGGTTCCGGTAATTCATCCGAAGCTGCAGCCTTCCCAGAAAGGCCGGAAAGAACTCTCCCACCTGGATGCCTTCCCCGCGGATGCGCTTCCAGTCTTTTTTCTTCATGCCGCGGCAGCCCATGCTGTCATAGAGAAGCCGGACCTCCACGCCTTCCTTTACCTTCTCCGCCAGGAGCTTTTCGATGGGCTGCCACAGTTCGTCATTCCGGATAATGTAATACTGGATATGGATAAATTTCTCCGCCTTCCGGATCTCTTCACAGAGCGCGGCAAATTTTTCTTTTCCATCCGTGTAAATCTCGATCTCGTTATCCGCGGTGTACACAGCGTCCGCGGCCTCCAGATTCAGCAGCACCACATCTGAAAATTTCCGCAGTCTGGGATCGGAAGGCGCGAATTCATCACGGATAATCGTCGCCGCCTGTCCGCTGATGGCGGAATACATGGCGTCCTCGATCTCCTTGGTCCGGAACATATGCTGCTTGTGAAAATCATGTCCCACCATGAAATACAGAAAAATTCCAAGGATCGGAATAAAATACAGAACCAGAAGCCAGGTCCAGACTGTTTTGGGGTCCCGCCGTTCAAAAAACACAATTACTATCGAGAGCAGGATATTAATAAAAATCAGATGATCCATCCAGAAGCCTGCCGCTTCCGCAATCACATTCCATATAACTGTAAACGTCTCCATCTCCCGTCTCTCCTCCAGCGGCCGGACTGTTTCTTTCAGCTGTTCCCCAGGTCCTGACCAGATTCGGCCGCTACCTGAAGTATACCATTTTCCCTTGCGCTTTACCATAAAAACTGGTATAATATTTTCTACGTGAAATACCGAGGAGGAATCATAATAGTATGTCAACATCAACTATTGTTTTTATTGTTATCATTGTAGTATTGGTTGCTGCTCTGGTCGCCCTTTATTTCTTCGGAAAGAAGGCGCAGCGCCGCCAGGCCGTCCAGCAGGAACAGATGGCTGCGATCGCTCAGACGATCAGCATGCTGGTAATTGATAAAAAGAAGCTGAAGATATCACAGTCAGGCCTGCCGGCCCAGGTGATAGAGCAGACGCCGAGATGGCTCCGCTGGAACAAGCTTCCCATCGTCAAGGCCAAGGTAGGACCGAAGATTATGACCCTCGCCTGCGACGCCAATGTATTTGAAGTTCTTCCCGTAAAGAAGGAAGTCAAGGTGGTAGTCAGCGGCATCTACATTACCGAGGTCAAGAGCGCCAGAGGCGGACTTGAGGTTCCGGTAAAGAAGAAGGGATTCTTTAAGAGAATCTTTGGAAAGAAAGACAAATAAGCTCAACAGAATGGAGCGCCGCAAAATCATATCTATTTTGCGGCGCTCCTTTTTCGCGCGGTGCAGAGAGAAGAGCCTTCCCTCTGGCACACTGCTGCCATAAGCATTATAATATCTATGTTCTCCCGGTGAAAATCTATCCCTGCAGATTCAGGCTCCCGGCTTCTCTCGGCTTTATATTCATCTCAATCGTACATTCTGACAGATTCTCTTCATTGATCTCCAGCACATATTCCGCCCGGACATCTATCTTTTCCTCTGTCTCAGTCACCTGAAGCTCCTGGCCGATCAGACCTATCTCAATATTTCCAAAGGGCGTCTGATAGACGGTCCTGTGCCGTTTTCCTTTTTCCAGCACCATCCGCGTGTTCATCAGCCCTTTTTTGGTGATTTCCAGAGAGTTTTCCCCGATCTTGATCACATTGCTGGTGTGTCCGCTCATGCCCTCTACCACTTCATCATAAAGAATGTAATGCTTACCGCCCCGGTTGTAATAGTCTCCCGCGGTCACTACCTCTACGCTTCCGTCCTCACCATCCACAAAATGAAGACCGGAAATACTCAGCAGTATCTCTTTTGTCATAAGTATCAATACTCCTCTATCTGAATCTGACGCGCCGTCGTGATATCCACGGGCAGAATCGAATCCGCAAAAGCCCGGAAGCGCTCCGCTTCATCGCTCACAAAAAATTCATAGGGATTTTCTTCTGTCTTATTGTGTCCCTGGTTATCTATCTTTTCCTGCCTCAGAAGCTCCCGAAGCTCTATGGCTGTCTCATAAGCCGGATTTACCAGCACCACATCCTCGCCCATGATTTTCCGGACGGTAGAACGGAGGAGCGGATAATGGGTGCAGCCCAGAATCAGCGTATCCACTCTGCGCTCAATCATTTCCTCCAGATAGCGTCTGGCCACGATCTCCGTCACCGGGTCTTTGCGCCATCCTTCCTCTACCAGAGGGACAAAAAGGGGACAGGCTTTCTCAAAAACCTGTGCTTCCGGCCGCAGGCTCTGTATGTACTCCCGGTAAATATGGCTTCCTACGGTTCCCGCTGTGCCGATAACGCCAATATTTCCTCCCGGGCTTTCCTTGGCCGCCACCCGCGCGCCCGGCTTTACGACGCCGATAATCGGTATATCTGATTCCTGCTGCAGCGTCTCCAGCGCGTAGGCGCTGGCCGTATTGCAGGCCACCACAATGGCCTTCACCTGCCTCGTCCGCAGAAAGCGGACGATCTGCCTGGAATACCGGATAATCGTATTGCGGCTCTTGCTGCCGTAAGGCAGACGGGCCGTATCCCCGAAATACACGATCCTCTCCTGCGGAATCTGCCGCATGATCTCCCGCGCCACCGTCAGCCCTCCGATTCCGGAATCAAACACCCCGATGGGGGCTTCTCTCAGTTTACTCATCTATTCCTCCCAGTGATCTTAGTCATTTAAAAATGTCAGATATTTAAAACGGATTTTCACAGGCACAGACTCTTCCTCTTCCTCTGCCTCCTGTTCCGCCTCAACTTTTTCCATAGCTCCCGGCAGGCAGTATTCCGGATAAAGTCCGCCCCACCAGGCCGCCTGCTCCACGCGCGCAGGACTCGGCAGGCCTGCGTGCTCCGCGTAAAGGCAGGTCCCTGTAAATCCCAGTATCAGCGAAAGAATCCATATTATAAGCTCTGAACGTTTCCAAAATTTCATGGCAATCCTCCTGCTCCTTCCCACGCTGCCAGAATCTATCTGACCGGAAGGCTTTTCCCAGAGGATTTCCCTTTTTCCCGCTTTTATTCACAATCCTTCTGTCCTTTATCGGCAAGAGAAGATCCGAGCAGGGCCATGTCAATTAAAGGGATGGTTCTTCCGTCTTATTCTCGCGGATGGCTGCCAGAATCGCGTCCCGCTGATTGTCAATATGCCGGCCAATCGCCGCTTTCACCGTTTCCTTATCCCCGTTCCGTATTCCTTCGTAAATCTCGTAATGCTCCGAGTTCAGCCGCTCGTGGCTTCCCGTATCCTTCAGGTATTCCAGGCGGTAACGGTACATCTGTTCCCGGAGATTGTTCAGAATGCTGATCAGGCGCTGGTTGCCCGTAGCCGCGTAGATAATATCGTGAAATTTCACGTCTACTTCAGCCAGACTCGTAAAATCATTCGTATCCTTCCGCACCATGAACTCATGTCCGGTATTTTTCAGCTGCTCCAGAAGCTCCGGAGTGATCCGCTCACAGGCAATCTCTCCCGCCATAATCTCCAGTGTCCGGCGCACCTCCAGCACATCTTTCAGATCCTTTTCCGTAATGCTGGCTACGATGGCTCCCCTGCGGGGAATCATAACCACCAGGCCTTCCAGCTCCAGCTTCCTGATAGCTTCCCGAATCGGCGTGCGGCTCACACCCAGACGGTTCGCCAAGTGAATCTCCATCAGGCGCTCTCCGGGCTCCAGTTCTCCTCTCAGAATCGCCTGCCGGAGCGTCTGAAAAACCACATCCCGCAGCGGCAGATATTCGTTCATTACAGCATTGATATCCTGGTTCATGGTTTTTCCCTCCTGTTATTATACGGTGTGGTCAGAAACAGCTGCTTTGCCAGACGGCTTTTACGAAGCAGAGCCATGGCCCGCCGCGCCTTATTTCTATCCTCAAAAATGCCGAATACCGTCGGTCCGCTTCCGCTCATGAGGGCAGCAAGGGCTCCCTGGCTTTCCATGGTGTCCTTGATTTTCTGTATCACCGGGTGAGCCGGCACCGTCACAGTCTCCAGCACGTTTCCATTTCTCATGCACTCCGCCATACCCTTCAGATCCTGACGGCGCAGCGCCTCCAGAATCCCATCGATATCCGGATGCTGCTCTTCTTTCAGTTCATTGGCATGCAGATTCTCATACACAAACTTTGTGGATACGCTGATGCCCGGCTTCGCCACCAGAATATTGCAGGGCGGCATGGGCGGCAGCGGACTTAAGACCTCTCCGATTCCCTCCGCCAGCGCGGTTCCGCGCATCAGACAATAAGGTACGTCCGCTCCGATCTTTACCCCGCGCTTCATCAGCTCTTCCTGGGACAGGCCTAAGCCGTACATGCGGTTCATTCCGTACAGCACCGCCGCCGCGTCAGAGCTTCCGCCCGCCATACCCGCGGCCACTGGAATATATTTCTTCAAATCAATAGAAAGCCCGCCGTCCAGACCGAATTCTTCAAACAGAAGATTTGCGGCCTTATATACCAGATTATTTTCATTTGCCGGCAGATAGTACAGATTCGTCCGCACCCGGATGCCGGACCGTTCCTGCTTTACCAGCTGGATTCTGTCAAAAATACGCACCGTCTGCATGATCATCCGTACCTCATGATAGCCGTCCTCCCTCCTGCGGAGCACGTCCAGTCCCAGATTAATCTTTGCCAGTGCCTTTAACTGCATCTTATCCATAATATTGTACTTCCTGTGTTTTTTGTATACATATATAGAAAGTATAGCAGAGGTATGCGGAAAATGCAATAAACGGCTGGAAAGAAACACTGGCTTAAATGCTTTTCTTATGTTACGATTAGCGCAGAAAGCGAGGATAGTAGTCTGAACAGGCTATGAACGCTCTGAAGGTTCCTGAAAAAGACAGAAGCAAATACTTCTCAAAACTGAAATAATGCGTAACAGTTGAGGGTGCCCCCCATATTCACAAATGCTCCGGGGACACCCTCCATATTTTATACGCACAGAAGCGGGACCGGTCATTATGCCCGTGCCCCGCCTCTGCCCTGAACTTACTCGGCCAGATAGACCTTCAAAAGCTCCATGGCTTTCTTTTGTTTTTCTTCATTACAGTTTTCCAGATAGAAAAGGATGCTCTTAGTCTCCTCTGAAACTGCACCGTCTTTTTCGGCCGCTTCTCCAAAGACAAGATAATCCAGCGTAATCCCCAGGCAGTCTGCAATATTAATCATAGTATCCAGGGACATGCCGCAATATCCTCTTTCGATATCTGCATAGTATTTTTCCGCTTTTCCGATTTTCTGTGCAATCTCATGCCTGGTAATCCCAAGCGTTTCTCTGCGCCTGCGGATTCTCCTGCCCGCCGCGCTCTTTTCGTAAAGCTGCTTTCTCTGACGCATTCCAAAAAACTTCCTTTTCTGTCCATTCACTTACTCAGCTTCTTTTTTCCGTCTGCCGTATACTGTGCCGCATACAATCAGTACAGCCACTGCCGCAGCGCCTCCCACTGCCGGAAGAAGAATGTTCGCATTGTCTCCGGTCTGAGGCGACGCAACGCCTGTGGATGAAGAAGAGCTGCTTCCCGATGAGCCGGAAGAGCCGCCTGACGAACCGCCGGATGAAGAATCAGACTGTACCGGATCATATGTATTGGTAAACGTCATATCCTGCTTTTCGCTCGTCATGGCCGCGTCCGTATGTACTGCCACGACCGCCTCCAGTCCGCCGTACTCCCCGTTGGTTACGGAGACTCTTACATAATAAACGGTTGCGTCATAGTGTCCCCTGTCATGGCTGCCGGCCTGCTGGGTCACTGTGTAGCAATAGATACCAGGGGTGGAATAGTTGATTACGGGGAACTCTCCTTTTCCGGCCCCGATGATTTTCAGCGTGCTTTCCTCCGGCATGGGCGCGTTATCCACCGCCTGGAGCACGAATGTATAGGTTTCCTCCGGTGAAGGCGTTTCTCCGGACAGTTCCACGCTGACAGGAATCGCCACTCCCACTGAGGTATCAGCCGCAAAGGCTGAAAGCGGGAAAACTGTCAGGCACAGAACCAGAAGCAGAACCGCCGCCGGAATTTTTCTGATACTCGTTTTCATCTCCTCCTTACGTCTCCGGCGAATAAGGCTTCATTACCGCCAGAAGAATTGTTCTCGCATCTGTAAACTCTGAGGAACAGGTGGACATGGCCAGAATCTGCGAAAAATCCTCCGAAGACCCGATTCGGTCAAAAGTATCCTGATGGATGTGCATGGCATTTTCGCTGACAAACTCCAGAAGCCCGTCTGTATTCGTCTGCCACTGCTGCGGATAGAAAATCGCATCCTCCGAGGCGGATACCCGCAGGCAGGCAAAAATTTCAAGCTCATAGGAGCGGTCAGGCAGAATCAGCATACCCGTGGTATTCTCGTTAAAGAACTCCTCATCCTCATACAGATCCAGATCGCCGAACATTTTGCTGTTTTCCATGTGGTGTCCATAGAGCAGGGAATACTGGTCGTGAAAGGTATTGTCACAGCTGGAATCCAGAAAAATGCTTCCGGCCAGGGCGAACTCCCCGTACACGTCCGTATTGATATAGCTGAGATTATCCTCTCCCTGCACAACCGGATAATCGATCCCGGTATTATCCAGCGTCAGCCAGGCGCAGACATCCGGATTGACGGCAAGCAGTTCCTCAAAGGACGCCCCGTCCTCTTCCGCCGCATCCGGCTTCAGCTTCAGCAGCTCCGACTGCACGTCGTCCACTGCGGCGTATACCTGCGCATTGTCCCACAGGGCATAGCCGGAATAGACTCCCGCCACAGTCAGAAACAGAATCACCACCAGACTCACAAGGGAGTTGGCCGTCTTCAAAAAGAATCTGTGAAAATCCATATAGCCTCCTCCCTTTCCATGTTAATGAGTTACAGATTCTTTTCCGGGCACCCCGGGACAATCGCCCCGGGCTTTCCGGAAGTTAAGGTGTATATCAGTGTATTTGCAGATTGCTGTATGACTGATATTTATATTTCGTTATGGTATGTATCGTAATCCAGAGGGATTAGTCGTCTACTCTGCGTCTTCTGATTACCAGAACTGCTACTGCTGCCAGTACGCCTGCGAAGACGATGATGTAGGGAAGGTTGTCAAGGTAGACACCAGTGTCGATAGTGCCAGCGCCCTTAGTATTGATAAATGTTACTTTCTGCGCAGTTTCATTTATTGCCCCTTCAGCATTAGCTGGTACTGTACCTTTATCATAATCATAATTATTTGTTTCTTCAATTTTATACGTTACACCGTAAGGAAGATTCTTAATAGCGATATCCCCGTCTTCCTCGCTGACATTTAT
>ERZ1643249.1387-NODE-1387-length-24566-cov-4.800824_pt1 | contig 24566 bp, 23 predicted proteins | sample MGYA00579263_ERZ1643249 | MGnify/ENA primary metagenome ERZ1643249 (study PRJEB29033, sample SAMEA4952264) | chicken gut metagenome | biome: Broiler Chicken; feature: Gastrointestinal Tract; material: Caecum | place: Ireland | collected 2018 | study: Broiler... | reverse complement strand
TCTATGAATCGCACCGTGATGAAATCACAAATGCATCAGGCGGGATGGCGCCGCGGCGGCGCGCTTGCTGAAAGCCGGGGGACCGGCGGTGTATCCGAATTCTTGCAGACCGCACAACCGCACACAAGCCGGCGCGGCCTGAAATCACCCGATTTCAGGCCGCGCTTCTCTGCCCATAGCGGGGGCCTTCCATACGCCGCCGTGCACGCCGTGCGGCCCCGGGGCTTCAGCCCACGATGCGCAGGAGCTCATCCAAGTCACGGACGGCGCCGCACATCACCTCTCCGCCGCTGACCGCGGCGAAGTGGGCGCGGGCGCACTGGATTTTCGCCGCCTCTACGCCCTGGGGCTGCGAGGCCCTGCCGCTGGTCTCCGCCACGAAATAGACGGGATTCCCCGCACGGTCCCGCAGGGCGATGGCCCAGTCGGGCGTGTACCGCCCCACCGGGGTGGGGATGAAGAAGGACTTGGGGAGCCGGACATACAATCTGACCGCCTCACTGGCCTCCAGCGCCTCGGCAAAGGCCCTTTCCCTGTCGGTGTCACAGATCACATAGTCCGAGATCGAATGGGCGGCGGGCACGGCGGTGCACCCCAGCCTGCCCCGGCGGACGGCATTGGTGAAGAGGGCGGCGTCATACGACGCGTCCAGCCGGTGGTATGTGATGTGCCGGACGACGGCGGCCGCCTTCTCCCGGTTGATGAGCCTGGAGGCCTGGAGGAGGAAATCCTCCGGATTCAGGCGGAACATGGCAAATGTCTCAGGGGTCATGCCCTGGAGAATGGCTGCCGCAGTGGCCCGGGTCAGACCGGTCTCCTCCACCAGCCTGCCCACCAGGTCATAGCGCACGCCCCCCGGCGCCGGCGGACCGGCGGCCTGCACCCGGCTTTCCCGGCGGCGGAAGGCCCGGCCCTGAAGCAGCTGCTCCCGGGACTGCAGCTGCGCCGCCTGCTCGCCGTACGCCGTCCGGACAGAGACGGGGGCGACCTGCAGGTGCGCGTCCAGCGCCTGGATGGCATTCCCGATCAGCTCCCGGGTGTCAAAGGAGACGGTGTAAAAGGACTTGGGGCTGACCCGCGCCCAAAGGGAGCGGAACGCCTCGGTCTGCAGCTTCTCCGGGTCCACCCGGGCGGTGACGTTGCCGCCGTGGGCGTTCTCCGCGGGGATGGCCCGGGGGTCATAGACGCCGGAGAGGACCCGCGCCACGGCGGCGCTGAGGACCTGAAGGCTTCCGCCCAGCCGGACGGCGTCCCGATCCCGGTCCGCAAAGAAGCTGCCTGTGAGGACGCGGTCCTTCACATAGCCCTGTTCCCGGAGGGCGGCGCAGATCTCCTCCGCCAGCTCCCGCGTCACCCGGACCCGTGCCCCGGCCGCGCCGGTGAGGAGCCTGCCGGCAAACAGGCCCGGGTCCACCGTCCGGGGGCGGCCGGCAAGGGAGGCCGCCAGCCCCTGCTGCAGGGCCTCCGCGAATCTGCCGAACTCCATGTCGGTGATGAGCGTCAGCTTGTTCAGCTCCTGCACCGCCCCGCCCAGGACGCTTTCGTCCATGCGCTCGCCCCGCTGGTTGACGCACAGGCGCAGACCGCGGCCGATCTCCTGGCGGCTGCGGATCTCCGACTCCGTCTGGGGCTTCAGCATGCAGATCTGGAACACATTGGGGTTGTCCCACCCCTCCCGGAGGGCGGAGTGGGAGAAGAGGAACCGCACAGGCTCATCCAGGCTGAGCAGCCGCTCCTTGTCCCGCATGATCAGGTCATAGGCGTCCGCGTCGGAGGAGGTCCGGGTCTTCCGGTCGATCTTTCCCTCCACAAAGCGGGCCTGGCGGCCCTTCCGCCGGTCTACGGAGAAGTAGCCCTGGTGGGTCTCGCGGGCGTCGATGCCGTCCAGATAGGCCCGGTACGCCGGGTCGTCGATCTCCCGCCGGAACGCCTCCGCGACGGCGGCGTACTCCTCCTCAAACATTCTGGCGTACTCGCCGCTGCGGCCGCTGCCGCTGTCCCCGTCGTACAGGCGGTATTTGGACACCTCGTCGATGAAGAACAGGGACAGTACCTTCACACCCCTGGGGTACAGCTCCCGCTCCCGGCGGAGGTGGGTGCGGATGGTCTCCCGAATCTGCACCCGGCGCTGGAGGGCCGTCCGCTCCTCGCCGCCGCTGAGCTGACCGGCATATAGCTTCAGGCCGTTGAGAAAGGTCACCGAGCTGTCCCGGCCGTCGATCTCCGCCACCACATAGCGGTCGGCGTATTCGGCCAGGCCGTTGGACGCCGCGAACAGATCCGCCTTCCGGCGCAGCTTTTTCACCACCGTCCGAATGCCGGACGCCCCTTTGACCTCGAAGCCGATCCGGGCGGCGGGGGCCCTGTCCCGGCTCAGGTCCACGCCCTCCAGATAGACAAAGCCGCCGGCGGCGGGGGAGGCCGTGAGGGTCACCCCCAGGGCGGCGATCCGTTTCACCAGATGCCGGTTATAGGCGTCCAGGGCGTCCAGGCGGTACACCATGTTGTACGCCTCCCGGTGGGTGGCGGAGTAGCGCAGGGTGAACAGGGCGTTGAACTTCCGCAGGCTCTCCCGGGTCTGGCGGCCCTCCACACTCTGGGGCTCGTCAATGATGAGGATGGGCCGGGTGGCCGCGATGACGTCGATGGGCCGGCGGCCCCGGAAGCTGTCCGGCCGCTGGTCGATGATCCGCTGGTTTCTGCCGGAGTTGAAGGCCTGCATGTTGATGATCATGACCTGAATGGCGCTGTCGGAGGCGAAGCGGTCCACCTGGGCGAGGCGGTCGGAGTTGTAGATGAAAAACCGCAGCCGCCTGCCGTACTCCCCGGCGAAGTGCTCCTGGGTCGTCTGCAGGGAGCGGTAGACGCCCTCCCGGACGGCCACCGACGGCACCACGATGATGAACCGGCTCCAGCCGTAGCGGGCGTTCAGCTCGTAGATGGTCTTCACGTAGGTATAGGTCTTGCCGGTGCCGGTCTCCATCTCCACGGACAGGTTGATCCCCGGCCCGGCCAGGGCCTTGGACAGAGGCAGGCCGCCGCGCCGCTGGACCGCGTGCAGATTTTCCAGGATTCGGGCGTCGGTCAGCTCCGGTGCCAGGGGTTGGTTGCACAGGCCGGCCCCGGTCCCGTCCAGCGGCCCGTCGGCCGCGGCGCCCGGGTCCTGCCGGTGCATCTGGGCGCGCAGGGGCTGGCCGCGGAACACATCGCAGACCGCCGCAGCCGCCTCCGCCTGGAAGGGCTGGTGCTTGAATTGGAGCTTCATGAGGTCGCCTCCTTATGCCCGGCGCGCCGGAGACACATCCGGGCAAGACGGGGAAAGTTTCTCCGGAATGGAACTGGGCGGACGGTCCGCACTCAGAGCACCTGGACGCGGGTGCCGGGGGACAGGCTTTTGAAGAGCTCCGTCACGTTGATCTTGGCGGCGTCCGAGGCGAAGGCGCTGTCCCGGAAGACGGCCCGCTGGGGGCGGGAAGCGGCTATGGCCCGGATGACCGTGTCCGGAACGCCGGCGTCGAAACAGGCCGTCAGGACGCCGCCGTCCACCTGGTGGACGGTGCAGCCGCCGACCACCCGGCTGGTGTGGGGCAGGTGGATGCCCAGGCCCAGGTCCAGCAGGCAGGCATAGAGCAGATCCAGGTCGGTGCGGTCCTCCCGGATATTGGATATCGTCTGCCCGATCAGCGGCTGGGATATCTCCTCCGGGGGATAGAGGACCTCCTTCCGGCAGCTCTCGTCCAACCGGAAGACCCGGAAGCCGATGTCCGGACAGGCAGCGGGGAATTCGGCCCGGATCTGATCCCCCGCCCGGCGGATGCGGGCTTTGCCGATCTCACAGATGGTCTGAAAGCCCGCCTGGGCGGCCTCGCTCTTTTCACCGCAGGGCTCGGGCAGCTGCACCATGATGAAGCTGCGGCGGCCGCCGTCCTCCGCGTTGAGGCGCATCACCGCGTGGGCGGTGGTGGCGGAGCCGGAGAAGAGGTCCAGACACACGAAATCCTTCCCGGGGACAGAGCCGATCAGGGTCCTCAACAGGTCCACGGACTTTGGATAGTCAAACAATTTCCGGCCGCCGAACAGCTTCCGCAGCTCCGCGTCTCCGTTGGGGATGTCGGGAATGACGTCCTTGAGCAGCGTCCTGCCGAAGTCCCTGATTTTGGTGTGGATCTCATACCCGCCGGACGCTGTGGGGAGCACGATCAGATTATAGGGCTCGTCCGCGATCTTCTGCCGGGACCACCGCCAGGCGTGGTACTTGTGCACGCCGTCCCCGTTTGCATGGGGCGGCAGCTCGACCCACCCGGGCCGCATCTCCCCGATGGCGCCTGTGGAGATCTCCTGGGTCTGGGGCTGATAGAAGATGGAGAACACGAGGTTCGGCCGGGTCTCTTCGTTGAACTTCCGGTTATGATTGTAGAGGGGATCGCCGACCGCGAAGGGGCCCATCCGGTCCGTCCGAACGTCCCTGCGAAAGCCCTTGTACGCATCGGGCATCTTCTCCCTGGCGAAGCGGATGTCGATGGACAGGCTGCCGCACGCGTCGATGTCCCTGGCGTAGGCCAGGACGGACTCCCAGGTTTTGGCCGCGCCTCTGCCGGATATCTGGCGGCCCGTGATATTGGAGACCCACGCGAACTGGTTCAGGTAGTTGCTTTCGCCGAACACCTCGTCGCAGATCTTCTTCAGGTTCGCCGACTCATGGTCGTCGATGGAGATCAGGATGACGCCGTCCGGGGAGAGCAGGCTGCGGGCCAGCAGCAGCCTGGAAAAGAGCATGGAGCACCAGTCGGAGTGATACCTGCCGTCCGAAAACGTGTTTTTCCTCTGGAAGTTGATCTTCCCCTCCGCGTCCCGGTATCCGCTGGCGCCCTGATATGCGCCGCGGTCCATCACGAAGGAATCCGGATAGATGAAATCGCTGCCGGTGTTGTAGGGCGGGTCCAGGTAGATCACCTTCACCGCGCCCAGATAACTCTCCTGGAGGATTTTCAGCACTTCCAGATTGTCCCCCTCGATGTAGAGGTTCCGGGTGGCGTCCCAGTCCCGGCTGTCCGCCTTCACGGGGCGGAGGGTCCTGGAGGTGGGGCGGGCGGCCTCGGCCATGGCGGCCCGTTTGCCGACCCAGGTGAATTCGTAGCACTCCTCCCCCTCCGCCGCGTCGGGGGCCAGCAGCTGCTTGAGGACCTCGAAGCTGACGGCCTTTTTCACCTTCCCGTCCGCGCCCCGCGTCTCCGTAACAGCGGCGGGAAACAGCGCGGCGATTTTTTCCACATTCCCCGCCGTCAGGCCGGGAGCCTCCAAGTCCAGATGGTCCATGTCTGCTTCCTCCCGTTTCATGCAGATGCGGGCGCGCTCAGGTATGCATGGCTGCTCCCCGTCCGGCGCCGCGATACGTCCAGTTTACCGCACAACCGGGAAAGAGACAAGCTGAAAATCGCCCGGCCCGGCGGGGTGTTGTGGCATTTCTCCCGCGGCTGTGCTATGATGTCTCTCATGAGACCGGCGGAGAGGAGCGCGCACAATGGCCGAGGAAAACGGAGCATGGACCATGCGGGGGCTGGACTGGGACGACCCTGCCCGCATCCAGAGCTGGCAGGAGCTGATCGACTGGGTCGACGAGGTGGGATTCCTCCCGCTCTTCAGGAACGAGGCGGACGGCTTCTCCGCGGAGGAGAATACCTCCGACCTCTACTGGTGGAGCGGTGATCCGGAGCAGGACCCCTGGGAGTGGCGGCAGCTGATCGCCCGGAGCGGCCGGGTCGCCTACGGGAAGTTTTTCGGCGGGAAAGCCGGGTTCATCTCCAGGGCGTGGTTCCCCCACTTCGCCAACTGGCGGCGGGACGGCTACGACTTCGACAGCCGCTGGGACGAGGGGCTGGCCGGCATCCGGCAGAAGCGGGTGATGGACCAGTTCGCAGAGCGGGGGGAGCTGTTCTCCTCTGAGCTGAAGCGTCTGGCCGGGTTCGGCCGGGAGGGGGAGAAGAACTTCGAGGGGACGGTGACCGGCCTGCAGATGGGCGGGTATCTGGTGATCCGGGACTTCCGCCGGCGGATCAACCGGAGGGGGCTGCCCTACGGCTGGCCCATCTCGGTCTACACCACGCCGGAGGCCCTGTGGGGCTATGGGCACGTCACCTCCGCCTACGGCGTCTCCCCCGCCGAATCGAAGGGGCGGATTTTCCGGCAGATCCAAGAGCACTTCCCGGAGGCCGCAGAGACGGAGCTGGCCGCCGTGCTGGGTGGAGCGCGGTGAGGAATGGCCCGTACACCGCCGCATGAGGGCGGGGAGAAACATCAAATTATTTTTTGCAAGATCACGAGAGCATATGTGCATTTGCCTTATGGATGCCGAAGAACCGCTTCGGACCGTGGAAGAGACGGGGACAAGTAGCCGCGGGTGCTGGGACTCAGCGGCTGCGGCGCCCTTCCGCTGCTTCCCTGCCCGTCGGGGAGCGGGGGGCGGAAACAAAAAGGTCCCCGCTTTTCAGCTTTCTGAAAAGCAGGGACCTTTCATTAACGGGAGAGCGTGCGGCAGCGGGAGGGCTGCCATCGGGACGGCCGCTGAAAGGGGGGCCGCTTAGCCGGGGAACTCGACGAACTCCGTCTCCACGTTATCCATGTTTTTCGGATTGACGAAGAAGATCCGCGATCCGCCGGCCCCCGGCTGGATGGTGTCTTTGGGCTCCAGCGTCTCGGCAACACTGCGGTATGTATCATCAAGGTTGTCCACCTCGTAAGCGATGTGGTGGATGCCGCCGCCTGTTGCATCCAGGAAATCCTGATTCATCCCAGGCCCATACGGGCAGAGCAGTTCGATCAATACCTCGCCGCAGCGGAAAAAGACGATGTCCACATTGAACGCCGGATTCTGCTCCTGGCGGACAAATTCAAGGTGCAGTTCTTTCTCATAAATCTGTCTCGATTTTTCAAGATCCTTTACAACGATCCCGATGTGGTCGATTTTTTTGATCATAGTCAGGTCCTTTCCTTACAAGATCACCCGCCGAGGGAGGGGATAAAGGTTACAAGAGGAGGAACATACGTGATCAGGAAACAAACGCCGATCAATGTGAGAAGCTCGATCCAGATGTTCCGCACCAGTTCCATAAGCGGCATTTTGGATATGCGGCATCCCACGAACAGGCAGGTGCCCACAGGAGGCGTCAGCAAGCCGATGCAGAGATTGACGCACATAACGACACCAAAATGGACGAGGTCGATTCCATAGGCCGAGACCAGAGGCGCCAGCACCGGAACCAGCATGGTCAGCGCAGGCGCACTGTCCAAAAACATGCCGACGACCAACAGCAGCAGGTTGATGAGCAGCAGGAGGACATATTTGCTGTCTGTCACCGACATAAACATATCTTTTATGATCTGAGGGATTTGCTCCACGGTCAGAATCCAGGAGAAGATGTTGGCGGTGGCGATCAGGAACATAATGATCGAGGACGACAGCGCCGATTCCTTCAGTACCGCGAAGATGCGCTTGGGAGTCAGCTCACGGTAAATAAACGCACCGATGACAAAGGAGTAGATGCAGCCGATCGCGCCTGCTTCCGTCGGAGTGAACCAGCCGGTGATAATGCCGCCCACAATGATGACGGGTGACAGCAAGGCTAGAAAAGCCTCCTTTGTGGCCTTCAGGATCTCTTTTCCGGATTGCTTGGGGCTTTTGGGAAGATTCATTTTCCGCGCTTTGATGCCGGCCACGATCATCAGGGAAATTCCCATCAAAATGCCGGGGATGTAGCCGCCCAAAAACATGTCCGACACGGATACGCCGGCAATGGAGGCGTAGATGACAAAGGTGGTACTGGGCGGGATGATGGGTCCCATGGTCCCTGCGGCCGTGACCACGGCCGTGGAGTATCCGTCGGGATACTTGCGGGCCCGCATTTCGGGAATGATAATGCCCCCGATGGCGGCGACGGTCGCCACAGCGGACCCGCTGATGCTGGCAAAAATCATGCAGGCGATGATTGCGGCGAATGCAAGGCCGCCCCGGTAGTGACCCACGAGCGTATCTGCAAACCGGATGATCCGGGAGGAGATGCCTCCCAACTCCATCAGGGAGCCGGCCAGCATGAAGAAGGGGATCGCCATCAGCGGGAAGGAATTCACGCCGGTAAACATGCGCTGGATTGCGACGCCCAGGTCAAAGGAGCCGTCCATCAACAGCGCCGCGACCGAGGAGGCGCCCAAAGTGACCGCGATCGGGCATCCGATCAAAATCAAAATGACAAAAGAGCCAAACAGCACCGGTAACATTACGGATCCACCCCCTCAGGCCGCGTGAGATTCATCACGGAGTAGAAGATACACAGAACAAATCCAATCACCATGGAGATGTAGACCCAGACCTTGGAGATGTTCATGGACGCAAACATCTGCATACGTTCGGACATCATGTAGAGGTAGCTGTAATATGTACAGATCCCCGCGAAAATGATGCAGATCACAGCATTGACTTTTTCCAAAATGAAGTTGACCTTTTTGGGAAGGACGTGGATCAGCAGATCCATGCAGATGTGCTGGCCCTTTCCCAGAGCATAGCCGGCGGTCAGAAAGACGATCCAGACCTCGATATATCGGGAAATCTCTTCGCTCCAGGAAAGCGAACGCCCCAAGACTCGGAACACAACTTGTATGAAAATGATGACAGCGATGAGAGCCATACCGGCTCCCGCGAACGCAAAGATCACTTTCTCCAGTGGGGTGGCCAGCTTATTCAGAAATTCATATACTTTTTTCATAAGTTTCACCTCAGTGGGCGCCCCTCTGTTTTCTGCAAGGGTCCCATTTGTCTCCCAAACGGGACCCTTGCAGGGAAGGGACATTCTTTGCTCAGGCCAGGGCCTGGATTGCATCGTAGAGCTCTTCACCGGAGACGCTGGCGACCAGCTCCTCATGGACCGCGCGGCCCACAGCAGCAAAGGACTCGTAATCGGGTTCCGTCACGGTAAGGCCCGGAACTTCGGATTTCATCTTCTCGATATAATAGGCATCCTCTTCGCGCGTGATCTCGTTGTTCTCTTCCCGGATCTGGTCCATGCACTCCCGCAGGACCGTCTGAAGGTTCTCGGGCAGCTTGGCATAGTTGTCCTCATTGTACAGCACGGTGGCGCAGCAGACGGTGTGATTGGTCAGAGCCAGATTGGGGCAGACCTCGTGGAATCGCATGGTGTACATTGCGCTGAGGGGATTTTCGATCGCATCCACAACGCCCTGCTGCAAGGCTGTGAAGGACTCGCTGAATGCCACCGGGGTGGGGTTCGCGCCAAGCGCTTCCATGGACTTGATCCAGATATCCGTCTCGGGGACCCGGATTTTCAGACCCTGCATATCGTCCAGAGTCTCGATGGGCTCCTTGGACAGGATCTGCCGGTTGGCGCGCAGCCAATAGTCAAAGACGCCGAGTCCGGCCTCGGAAAGACCGTTTGCCATGATTTCGCCGGGCTCACCGTAAATGCACCGCTCCAGATGGTCCAGATCCTTGAAGAGGTACGGCATCGCCATCAGATTCGCCGGGGAATACCATCTGCCGGGAACCTCGCCGCTGGTTACCATCATGTCCAGGTTTCCGTTGCGGATCATTTCGCACATGGCGGTGTCGTCGCCCAGCTGGGAGTTGGGATAGAGCTCGATGACCAGCTGCCCCCCGGACGCCTCCTCCACCAGATCGGACAGTTCCAGCAGATTCAGCTGCCACTGACTGTCCTCCGCGTTGTTATGGGCGATTCGCCAGGTATAGGTCTCTCCGCTGGCGCCGCCCGCAGAATCGCTGTCGGACGTCTCGCCGTTCCCGCCGCAGGCCGGAAGGACCAGCAGCATGGCCGCCGTCAGGATCAGACAAACCAATGATTTTACTTTTTTCATAACTTCCTCCCTTGATATACCGGTGTGGCGTTACCCGTCAGACTTTGAACATCGCTTTGAGCGTGGGCTCTTTCTTGTACACCAGTGTGTCGAAGATCTCCTGGGCCGCTTCAAAAGGAACGACGTGAGTGATGGCCTTTTCAAAACGCGCCTTTTCCCGGGAGAGGAGGGTCAAACATTGTTTGAAGTCCGCGTCGTTATAGTTCAGGGACGCGCAGATATGGGACTCGGAGAAAATAAACGGAACCATGGGAAACGGCATATCGCCTGCGGCCATCGTGATCGTCACGATGTACCCGGTCTTGCGCACAACCGAGATGGCCTCCTTCAAAACGTCCTTTGATCCGGCGGTGATCACGATCCCCTGCACGCCGTCTCCGTATTTTTTCTCGATGGCCTCCGCCAAATTCTCACGGGAGACATTGACGCCGAAATCCGCGCCGTTTTCCAGGGCCAATTCGATATTCTTCTCCACAATATCGGAGACGATGACCTTTTGAAAGCCCATTCCCCTGGCGGCAATGACGGCCAGATGGCCGATTGCCCCGGCGCCCATCATCAGCACGCTGTCCCGCTTGTCCTCGGGGATCTTGCTGAGCGCATGGACCGCCACGGCCAGGGGTTCGCACAGGGCCCCCAGTTTGGTGTCGACATCTTCGGGCAGCTGGTAACAGAGCCTCTGGTCCACATTCAGATACTCCACACAGGCGCCGATCCAGGGGTCCTGCCCCGGCATATAGCGTTCCGGGCAGTGGGCCGGCAGATCTTTTTGGCACCACTCGCAGGTGCCGCAGGTGTGCATGGGCAGGACCGCCACCCGGTCGCCCACTTTTAACCGCTCCACGTGAGCGCCGACCTTTACGATGGTTCCGGCCACCTCGTGCCCCACGATCACAGGGGGGAAGCGGAAGCTGTGCGTGTTGTGATAGATGTGCAGGTCGCTGCCGCAGATACCGGCATATTCGATCTTTAAAAGGACTTCCTCCGGGGATATCTCGGGGACGGGAATCTCCCGAACCTCCAGCTTGGCTGGCTCCGCCATCCAAACGCTTTTCATGTACACGTCCTCCTTTTACTGGGAAAACTCAGATCCCCATCTGCTTGAGCTTGTAATTCAATTCCTCCACGAACTCCGGCTTGACGTTGTAGCAGTTCTCCGGAGCGGGATGGACGAAGGTCTTCACCTCGTCGCGGTACTGCTTGAATGCCCGCGTCATCTCCTCGCCGAGATGGGCGTACTCCTTCACGAATTTGGGCTTGTGGCCCGGGAACATCCCCAGCAGGTCCTGCACGATCAGCAGCTGTCCGTCCGCCGGGCCGCCGCCGATGGAGATGGCCGGGATGTGGATATGCTCCTGAATCACCTTTGTGATCTGCTGGGGCACACACTCCAGCACGATGGCAAAGCAGCCCGCCTGCTCCAGGGCGATGGCGTCCGTCACCAGCTTCACCGCCGTGTCCAGAGTGCGGCCCTGGCTCATGTACCCGCCCTGGGCCGCCAGGGACTGGGGCGTCACGCCGATGTGGCCGTGGCAGGGCATACCCCATTTCACGATCTCTGCGATCCGGTCGCACACCTCTTCGCCGCCCTCGCACTTCACGGCGTCCACATGGCCCTCGGCCATGTAGCGCATGGCGTTGCGGACCGCATCCTCCACGCTGGCCTGATAGGAGCGGTAGGGCAGATCTCCGATGACAAACGCGTGCTTGACAGCCCGCGTCACCGCTCCGGCGAACATGATCATCTGGTCCATGGAGGCGTACAGGGTGTTGGGATAGCCCAGCACCGTGGTGGTGGAGGAATCCCCTACAAAGATGACGTCAATGCCGGCCTGGTCGGCGTAGTAGGCCATGGGATAGTCGTAGATGCTGATCCAGGACATGGGCTCCTTTTCCTCATACATCCGGCGGATGTCCTTGATCGTCAGTTTTTTTACCTCGTCCATCGTCCATTCTCCTTTCTTTTTTCAACGCTCCCACGCTGTGGGAGACAGGTCAGACCTCCAGAATGATCTTGCCCGTGACCTTGCGCTGCTCCAGCAGCTCGTGGGCGCCGGCGGCCTCCATCAAGGGGAAGCGGGCCGCAATGGGGATTTTGACCCGCCCCGCGGCAAGGGAGGCGAGGACCTCCGGCGCCGCCTCGCCGAACCATGCGGGGCGCATCCGGCGGGTGGAGCCGATGCTGAATCCCCGGACGGACCGGCAGCTGGCGTGAAGCGCCCCTGTGTCCACCTGACAGTAGGCGTGAGAGGCGTTTCCAAACGCTACCATCCGGCCATAGGGGGCCAGACAGGTCATGCCCTCAGCGGTATACGAGCCGCCCAGAGAATCCAGGATCACATCCGCCCCTCTGCCGCCGGTTTTCTCCAGCACGGCCGCGGCAAAGGGACCGTCCGCCAGGCAGAGCACGTCGTCCGCTCCGGCATCCAGGGCCGCCTGCCGCTTGGCGGGGCTGCCGACAGTGCCGATGATTCTTGCCGCCCCCAGGTTCCGGGCCATCTGGATCACAGTGGTGCCGATTCCGCCGGAGGCCGCGTGAATCAGCAGGGTCTCTCCCGGCTCCAGCGCCGCGACCTTGCGCAGCAGCATCCAGGACGTGAAGGTCACCAGGGGGCAGGCAATGGCCTGTTCCAGGGGGAGCTCCTCCGGTACGGGAAATGTCAGGTTTCCGTCGGCCACCACATACTCGGCATACGTACCGGTGTGGGGAAACGCCAGGACCCGCTGGCCGACCCGGATGTGGTCGACCCGGCTTCCGACCGCCTCCACGATTCCCACGGCGTCCAGTCCCGGGATCACGGGGAACTGGGTCCCTCCGGCGTGATAGGACCCGCGCCTGGTCTGCAGGTCCGCATAGTTGACACTGACGCCCTCCACCCGGATGCGCACCTGCTCCTCTCCGCAGACGGGGTCCGGGAGGGAGAGCGGCTCCAGAACAGACGGTCCGCCAAATCCCATACAACCGATTGCCAGCATCAGTGCAGCACACCTCCTCTTCTCTGTAAGTCAGGATCGGCGTCGGCCATCCTGTTGCCTTCATTATATTTTTTCGGCTCTGTGGGCTCCATGCATCCGGCTGCAAAGAAATAGGACGATCATGCGTTTTTCCGGGAGACTGCTGGAGAAGGAGAAGAAGGACTTTTACAATCCTGTGCTAATTTGGCAAAATTGTGCTATTTTGCGTAATTATAGAAAGAATTTTGAGATATTTTGCACAATTAAATTGCAAAACCGATATAAATGTGATATAAAGAAATCAGAGCATGAGAGAGGGGGGATCATCTGTGGTGGAAAAAATGAGGCGGCAGAGCCGGCTGGAATCGGTGGTTATCGGGGTGTGCCTGATCGCCATTCTGGGCCTTTCTTTTTTTTATTTGTATCTGCGGAGCACGTTCCGCGGAGAGGCGCCGCCGGTGGGAGACGGCGCCCACATCCTGATGCTGCTGCCTAGCCTGGAGGACGCTGAGAGTGCGGACTTCCATGCCATGGCGCAGGATATCGCCGAGCAGTACGGCCTGCGTGTGGAGATCATGACCCAGGCCACGGTGGACGGGCAGAGGGAAATGCTGTCCATCGTCCCCATGACGGACGTAGACGCCGTTCTTCTGTGGGCGGTTTCCAACCTGGACGAGGACTATCAGCAGGAGCTGACCGGCTGCCGTGCCGCAGGGATCCCGGTGGCCATCGTGGAGCACGACTTTGAGGACAAGTCTCTGCGGGACAGCTTCATCGGAAGCGGCATGAACTCGGAGCTGATGGTCATCAACCAGACGCTGTGGGATATCCGGGAGGGCAGCCCCGTCATCATCGGCAGCTATTCCCACGCGGGGGAGGGGGAGCTCTATGAACTGCTGGTGATGCTGCAGGAGGAGAATCCGGACTTCGATCCCAGCCAGATTCGCAGCGAACGGCTGCGGGTGTTTGTGGAGAACCACCCCAACGACTACTATGCCCATACATACATCCAGGTGCGGGCCGACACCAGCGGCACAGCCGCCCTGAACATCAGCCTCATCCGCACCCTCCTCCAGCAGGAGCCGGCGGGGCTGTTCTTTTCCCTGAGCGAGCCGCTGACCGCGGCCATGGCCATGGCTGCGGACAACGGCGCCCTGGCGGCTGGCGCCCCGGACATCCTGATCGGCTACGGCGGAGAGGAGGAGCTGGGCGCCTACATCGAGGCGGGGGTCATCGACGAGCTGATCGTCCCGGACGTTTTGTACTCCTCCATGATCGGCCTGCGGTACCTCAATGACGTCCTGCGGGGCTTTTACGTCCCGCCCACCCTGGACTCGGGAGTGAAGTTGATCTCCGGAGAGGAGCTGGACGGATGACACTCATCGAACGGGATCTGCTGACGCGGTGCCTCGGCGCGCTCTACGAGCAGCTGCTGACCGGCGGTGCCGACGCCGCCCTGACCTCCATCGAGGGAGTGACGTGGCTGGTCCGCTACATGGCGGCAGGGAAAAGCCCGCGGCGGGCCACGCTGGAGGACGAGCTGCGGGCGGTCCGGGCGGTGTTCCGGATCTGCCGGGGTGAGGCGGGACTGGAGACCGGCGTCTCCGGCCTGGACCCGTACCTGGAAGTGGAGCGGACGACAGTCCTGTATGAGGTCTGCCAGCACGGGCTGGAACTGCTGCACGGCGGCGTGGACCTGCGGCGGCTGGTGCTGTTCCGGCAGCGGGAGGATCTCCAATACTATTTTCTGGACAGGGACGAGCGCGTATACGGAGGGACCATTTATGCGGAAGGGCGGCATCCAACAACTGAGACAGAAATGGCGGGAGGGACTGCGGAAGGCCGGCGTCCGGAAGCAGATCCTGTTCACCAGCGGGATGCTGATGGGAATCATGGCCCTCACGGGTCTGATGCTGGGGACCATCTCCTATGAGACCATGGAGGACTACCATACATCCACCCAATCCGTGGCCGGCCTCTACGCGTTCAACGACGCGCTGGACGAGTGGGAGACCGTGCTGGAGGACTATGTGGTCAACTCCACGGAGATCGCCCGGCAGGCCTGCCTGGATGCATGGATCGAGGTGGGGACGCGGCTGGACATGGTGGATATGAGGGAGGCGGAGGCATTTCAGCTGGCAGAGGAGAATCTGTCGGCCGTATACAGCCATACGGACGAGGAGATGCGCCGCCTGCTGCTGGCGGAGAATGGGGCCGCCCGGACAGAGGCTTACGCCCGGCTGGTCCGGGGGAAGGAGGGGATGCGCTTCCTCTCGGACCAGCTTCTGCGGCTCCACACGGACAACGCCGTGCGGGAGTATCCGGACGTCATGTCCATCAACGTGTTCTCCTTCGTCATCTTTGTGCTGATCCTGGTGTTTTCCGCCATCCTGCTGACCATGTGCTCCCGGCGGATGATCCGTTCCATCTGCGCCCCCATCGACCTGCTGGTGGAAGACGCCAAAAAAGTGGCCTCCGGCCAGTATGACACGCCGGACGTGACCATCTTCAACGACGACGAGATGGGCTATCTCTCCCAGGTGTTCAACAATATGAAGACCCAGGTGTCCGCGAACTTCAAGAACATGGAGCGCATCCTGGAGCTGCAGGAGCTGCTGAAGAGCACGGAGCTGAAGGCGCTCCAGTCCCAGATCAACCCCCACTTCCTGTTCAACGTGCTGGGGCTGGCGGAGGAGGCGGCCCTGTATGAGAATGCGGATGTTACGTGGAGATCATCGAGAACATCTCCTACATGCTGCAGTACAGCCTGAAATGCACCAAGCAGGACACAACCTTTCAGGAGGAGCTGCGCATGGTGCAGGCGTATCTGTTCCTGCAGGAGCGGCGGTTTGGGGACCGGATCCATTTCCGGCTCTCCGTGCCGGAGGACCTGCCCCAGATCATGATCCCGGGGATGTCGGTGCAGCCGGTGGTGGAGAACGCCATCCAGCACGGGCTGGAGAAAATGGAGCGCGGCGGCGAGATCCAGGTGCTGGTCCGCCGGATGGAGACCTGCATCGAGGTCACGATCCGGGACAACGGCTGCGGCATGGAGCCGGAGCTGCTGGCGGCGATCCGGCGGGGGGAGGAGGTGTCCACCAAGCGGGTGTCCGGCGGGATCGGACTGGTGAATGTGTCCCGGCGGATGGAGATCTTCTACAAGCAGACAGGGCTGGTGGACATCACCAGCGAGTTGGACAAGGGGACCACAGTGACCCTGCGGTACCCCTGCCGGGAAGGCGAGGAGGCGGAATGTACAAACTGCTGGTAGCCGATGATGAGCAGAAGGACCGCAACATCGTGCGGCTCCTGGTGGAAAAGCAATATGGGGACCTGTTTGAGATTCTGGAGGCCAAAAGCGGCACCCAGGCCCTGGAGATCCTGCGGAACGACCAGATCGACCTGCTCCTTCTGGACATGAACATGCCCGGCCTCTCGGGGATGGGCGTTATCCGGGAGCTGAAAAAGCCCACGTATCTCATCATTCTGACGGCTTACAGCTTCTTCGACTATGCCCGGGAAGCCCTGCGCTACGGCGTGAAGGACTATATCCTGAAACCGCCGATCCGCTCAGAGCTCTATGCGGCCATCGACCGCTTCCTGCAGGAGCGGAAGGAGCAGCCGGGGGACAACGGCCTGCGGCAGAAAGCCCTGGCCCGGGAGCTGGCGACACAGATGCTCTTTTACAGCAATGCGCAGAAGATCGGGAACTACTGCCAGCTGCTGGGGCTGGAGGGGGCCCGCATCTCCCTGGCCGTGCTGCTGGGGGGTGGAGGGGCCGTCCATGCGTCCGAGCACATGCTCTCTTCTGCGGAGCAGTTTCTGGACGGGCAGGGTGTGCGGTATGCCGCGCTGTCCTTCCGGGACGGGATCGCCGTCCTCTTCTTCTGGCGGACGGCGGAGGAGCAGGGGCGGATTCAGAAGCTCCTGCCGGGCCTGCAGAGCAGCGCTGGCGGGCGGATGGGCTTTCAGGAGGACATCCCCTCCTATGGGGAGATCCCACAGGCGTTCATACGGCTCTGCGACCAGCATTCACTGAGCCGCCGGGCCGTGTCCGTCAGCGACCAGACGGACGCGGTGGAGCAGGCGCTTCGGAATCAGGACTTCGACGGGGCCATGGAGCACATCCAGAAGGACTTTGACTGGCAGGACTATCAGGCCCACGGCGACGCCCTGAAGTTCCAGCTGGCCATGATGCTGTTCACCTGCACGAAGCACCTCTTCGCCAATGCGGACAAGCGGGGCGCCTATTCCAAGCTGAGCGTCCTGCTGGGGGCGGAGAACCTGGAGCAGCTGTTCTGCGGCACGGCGGAGTACCTGCACTGGATCATCCACGAGATCAAACGGTCGGTCTACACAAACTCCTATATGGTCCACCGGGTCATCAGCGCGGTCTCCACGGACTGCGCACGGCCCTGGACCATCGAGGGACTGGCGGCGGAGCTGAAGATCAGTCCCTACTACCTCAGCCACCTGTTCAAGGAGTACACCGGCAGCAACTTCACGGACTACCTGGCGGAGCGGCGGATCGAGCGGGCTATCGAGCTCATGCGCCAGCCGGAGCTGACCCTGGCGCAGATCGGCGAGATGGTGGGCTATCCGGACCAGAATTACTTCAGCAGGGTCTTCCGGAAGCGGTGCGGCACCAGCGCACGGCAGTACCGGAAGCAGTTGCTCTCAGAATAGCACAGCCTTGCCAAAATAGCATATTTCCACAGAGTGGGGCGGCATGGACCAGGGTCCGGGCCGCCCCTTTTTCGCTGTCCTGCACAGGGGAGTGCTAGAAATCGGCACGTGCGTGTATGGCCCGGCCGGACAGGGCGGCTATAATGGAGACAGAAGCGAACAATCCGGAAAGGGCCGCCCTGCGGCCCGAAATCTGAACCAAGGAGGCCCCGCGCCATGAGCAAAGTGTTATCGGATATTGAGATCGCCCAGTCCTGCGCTCTGCGGCCCATCACGGAGATCGCGGCAAGCGCCGGCGTGGACGAAACGTACCTGGAGCTGTACGGCCCCTACAAGGCCAAAGTGAACGACCGCCTGCTGCGGGAGAACCGGGGGCCGGACGGCAAGCTGATCCTGGTGACGGCCATCACGCCCACCCCTGCCGGAGAGGGGAAAACCACCACCTCCATCGGCCTGGCCGACGGCCTGCGCAAAATCGGCAAGCGGTCGGCGGTGGCGCTGCGGGAACCCTCTCTGGGCCCTGTGTTCGGCGTCAAGGGCGGCGCCGCCGGCGGCGGCTATGCCCAGGTGGTGCCCATGGAGGACATCAACCTCCACTTCACCGGGGACTTCCACGCCATCGGCGCGGCCAACAACCTGCTGGCGGCGATGCTGGACAACCACATCCAGCAGGGCAACGCCCTGGGGATCGACGTCAAGCGGATCACCTGGAAGCGGGCCGTGGATATGAACGACCGCCAGCTCCGCCACATCGTCAGCGGCCTGGGCGGCCGGATGCAGGGCGTGCCCCGGGAGGACGGCTTCCAGATCACGGTGGCCTCCGAGATCATGGCGGTCCTCTGCCTGGCGGACGGCATCTCCGACCTGAAGGCGCGCCTGGCCCGCATGATTGTGGCCTATACCTATGACGGGCGGCCTGTCACGGCCCACGACCTGCGGGCTGAGGGGGCTATGACCGCCCTGCTGAAGGATGCCGTCAAGCCCAATCTGGTCCAGACGCTGGAAGGCACCCCCGCCTTCATCCACGGCGGGCCCTTCGCCAACATCGCCCACGGGTGCAACTCCGTCACAGCCACCCGCATGGCTCTGAAGCTGGCGGACTACGCCGTGACCGAGGCGGGCTTCGCCGCGGACCTGGGGGCTGAGAAATTTGTGGACATCAAGTGCCGGATGTCCGGACTGCGGCCCTCCGCGGTGGTGGTCGTGGCGACGGTCCGCGCCCTGAAATACCACGGCGGTGTGGCCAAAGCGGATCTGAACCAGGAGAATCTGGAGGCGCTGGAAAAGGGCCTGCCCAATCTGCTGCGGCATGTGGGCAACGTCCAGCGGGTCTACGGCCTGCCCTGCGTGGTGGCCGTCAACGCCTTCCCCACGGACACGGCGGCGGAGCTGGCGCTGGTGGAGGAGAAGTGCGGCGAGCTGGGCGTGAAGGCCGTCTTGTCCGAGGTCTGGGCCAAGGGCGGCGAGGGCGGCCGCGCCCTGGCGGAGGAGGTTGTCCGCCTGTGCGAGCAGCCCGGCCAGTTCCAGTTCACCTATGCGCTGGACGCCTCCATTGAGGAGAAGCTGGACGCCATCTGCAAAAAGGTCTATCACGCGGAGGGCGTGACCCTGACGCCCGCCTCCCGGAAGCAGGCGGCCCAGCTGACGGAGCTGGGCTTCGGCGGGCTGCCCATCTGCATGGCCAAGACCCAGTACAGCTTTTCCGACGATCCATCCCTGCTGGGCGCGCCGGAGGGCTTCACGGTGACGGTGCGGGATCTGAAGGTGTCTGCCGGCGCGGGCTTCCTGGTGGCGCTGACCGGAGACATCATGACCATGCCCGGCCTGCCCAAGGTCCCCTCCGCCGAGAAGATCGATGTGGATGAGGACGGCAGGATCACCGGCCTGTTTTGAGGGCGGCTCCGGCCGGAAAGGAGACAATATGGACACACCTTTTACGGAGAGGACCTGTGAGGCGTTCGTCGCCGTCCTGTCCTCCGCCGCCCCCGTCCCCGGCGGGGGCGGGGCGGCCGCCCTGGTGGGGGCCGTGGGCACGGCGCTGGGCGCCATGGCGGGAAACCTGACGGCGGGGCGGAAAAAATACGCCGCAGTGGAGGAGGACATCCGGGCCGCCGTGAAACGGGCCGAAGCGCTGCAAAAACGCCTCCTGGAACTGGTGGAGGAGGATGCGGCGGGATTCGAGCCGCTCTCCCGGGCGTACGCGATCCCCAAAGACGACCCCAGCCGCGGACGGGTCCTGGAAGACGCCACGGCGGCCGCCTGCCGGGCCCCGGCGGAGATGATGGCGCTCTGCTGCGCGTCCATCGAGCTGCTGGAAGAGCTGCTGGAGAAGGGGAGCGCCGGCCTGGTCTCCGACGTGGGCTGCGGAGCGCTGTGCTGTGCGGCGGCCCTGGAGAGCGCCAGCCTCAATATCTTCGTCAACACCCGGACCCTGCAGGACCGCTCCCTGGCCGCCCATCTGGATGCCCAGGCGGATACGCTGCTGTGCGAGTATCTGCCCCGGGCCAGGCGGGTGGCGGACGAGGTCGGACACCGGCTGCGGAAGGAGGGCTGAGCATGGGAGAGATCTGGAAGGGCGCCCCTGTGGCCGACGCCCTGTGTGCCTCCCTTACAGACCGGATTTCCGCTCTGCGGGCGGCAGGCGTGGAGCCAGCTCTGGCCATTCTGCGGGCTGGCGAACGGGGAGACGACATCGCCTATGAGAACGGGGCCGTGAAGCGCTGCGAAAAGCTGGGCATCGCGGTCAGGAGGGTCCGGCTTCCGCCCGGCTGCACAAAGGAAGAGGTGCTGAAGGCCATCCGGCAGGTCAACGGGGATGACGGCATCCACGGCTGCCTGCTGCTCCGCCCGCTGGCGGACCGGGCCGCCGAGGAGGCGGCCTGTGAGACGCTGCTGCCGGAGAAGGATGTGGACGGCATCACGCCGGGATCCCTGGCCGGCGTGTTTGCGGGCGGAGGGAGAGGCTATCCCCCCTGCACCGCCCAGGCCTGCATGGAGGTGCTGGACTACTATGGCTGCGATCCCGCCGGCAGGCGGGCGGCCGTCATCGGCCGGAGCCTTGTGATCGGCAGACCGGTGTCGATGCTGCTGCAGAGGCGGAATGCCACTGTCACCATGTGCCACTCCAGAACGGCCGACCTGCCGGCGGTGTGCCGGCAGGCGGAGATCCTGGTGGCAGCCGCCGGCCAAAGCGGATTGGTGGACGCCGGCTTTCTGGCCCCGGGCCAGGTGGTGCTGGACGTGGGGATCAACGTGGGCCCGGAGGGCGGGCTCCAGGGAGATGTGGACTTCCAGAGCGCCATCCGGACCGTGGGAGCCGTTACGCCCGTGCCCGGCGGGGTGGGGGCCGTCACCACCGCGGTCCTGGCCAAGCATGTGGTGGAGGCCGCGGAAAGGACGCTGTCATGCGGGCCTTGAAGCTGTTCGTCTCCTCCGCCCTGGGCGGGGCCTGCATCGGGCTGGGGGGCGTCGCCTACCTGTCTCTGGAGAACCGGCTGGCAGGGGCGCTCTTCTTCACGGTGGGGCTCTTCACCATCTGCACCTTCGGGTTCCACCTGTTCACGGGAAAGGTCTGCTATGTCTTTCAGAAGGGGGAGACCGACCCGCGGCACCTGCCCCTCATCTGGCTGGGGAACCTGGTGGGCACAGGGGCGGTGGCTGCGGCCGTGCGGCTGACCAGGCTGGCGCCCCTGGCGGAAAAGGCCGCCGGGCTCTGCCGGGTCAAGCTGGAGGACAGCCTGCCCAGCGTCTTTCTGCTGGCGGTGCTGTGCAATGTGTTCATCTACATCGCCGTGGAGGGGTTCCGCAGCAATCCCCACGAGATCGGGAAATACCTCTCCCTCTTTTTCGGCGTCATGGGGTTCGTCCTCTGCGGATTTGAGCACTGTGTCGCCAATATGTTCTACATTTCCACAGCTGGACTGTGGAGCGGCCGCGCGGCCGGGTATCTGCTGGTGATGACGCTGGGAAACAGCGCCGGCGGCGTATTGATCCCCCTTGCGCAGGCCTTTTTGAGACGACCGGACCGGTCAGAGTAGGAACAGCGCGTCAAGTGCCGGCAAATGGGAAGTTGTTGCCGGACGAAGAGGCCCCGCGCCTCGCGGTGCTGTTCCGCATCCGCTGCCACAAAGAGGGGGCGTCTCCTCTGTGGCGGACCACAGAAGGAGATGTTTTTATGAAAAAACTGGATACCAGATCCATCACCGCACTGGGACTGCTGGTGGCGGTGGAGATCGTGCTCTCCCGCTTCTGCTCCATCAACGCCTGGGATCTGAAGATCGGCTTCAGCTTCCTGCCGGTGGCGGTGGCGGCCATGCGGTTCGGACCGCTGGAGGCCGCCGTGGTGGCCGCCCTGAGCGACTTCGTCGGGGCGGTGCTGTTTCCCATCGGGGCGTATTTCCCGGGCTTCACCCTGACGGCCTTTCTCTCCGGCCTCGTGTTCGGGTGGCTGCTGCACCGCCGCCGGACGGCGGGCCGCGTTCTGGCTGCGGTCCTGCTCCACCAGCTGGTGCTGGGCCTGCTCATCAACTCGTTCTGGATCTCCGTCCTGTACAGCGCACCCTATCTCCCGCTGCTGGGGACCCGGGTCCTGCAGTGCGCGGTCCTCGCGCCGGTGGAGTTCCTGACAATCGGCGCCCTGGCCAGGATTCTGGAGCGGTTCGGAAAGCGGGCGATGGCATGAACGGACAGGAAGCGCTGGCCTTTCTCCACGGGGCCGACTGGCGGGGCAGCCAGCTGGGGCTGTCCCGCATCCGGGAGTTGATGGGCCTGCTGGGAGATCCGCAGAGAGATCTGCGTTTTGTCCATGTGGCGGGCACCAACGGAAAAGGCTCCGTCTCGGCGATGCTCTCCGCCATTCTCACCGCCGCCGGGTTCAGGACGGGGCTGTACACCTCCCCGCATCTGCTCCGGTACAACGAGCGGATCCAGGTGAATGGGGCGGAAATCTCCGACCGGGACTTCTGCCTGGCCGCAGAGGCGGTCAGTGCCTGCGCGGAACAGATGGCGGACCCGCCCACGGAATTCGAGCGGCTGACGGCCATGGCGCTCTGGCACTTTCAACGGGTCCGGTGCCGGATCGTCGTGCTGGAGGTGGGACTGGGCGGCCCGGGAGTTGGGGGGCACACTCCGCCGGATCGCCGGGGAGAAGAGCGGCATCCTCAAGCCCGGCTGCGCCGCCGTCCTCTGCCGGCAGGAGCCGGAGGCGGAGCAGGTGGTCCGGGAGACGTGCGGGCGCCTGGGCGTACCGCTGGTGGTCACAGAGGAGGTCCGCCCGGCGGGCGGCGGCTGGGACGGCCAGGTGCTGGACTACCGGGAGCGGAGGGGCATCCGACTGGGGCTGCTGGGCGGTTACCAGCGCAGGAATGCCGCCGCGGTGCTGGACACGGTGGATGTACTGAACGCCAGGGGATTTTCCATCCCGGAACAGGCTGTCCGCCGGGGACTGGCCGGCGTATCCTGGCCCGGGCGCTTCTCCCTGCTGCGGCGGGATCCCTGGGTCATCGTGGACGGCGCCCACAACCCAAACGGCGCGGCAGAGCTGGCGGACAGCCTGCGGCAGTATTTCCCCGGGCAGAAGATCACCTTTGTGATCGGCGTCATGGCCGACAAGGACTGCGCGGGCATCCTCCGGGCGGCGGCCCCCCTTGCCCGGGGATTCTTCACCGTGGCGCCCGCCTCTCCCAGGGCCATGAACTCCGGCGCTCTGGCGGAATTGATCCGCGGGCGCCTCCATGTGATGGCGGTGGACGCGGAGACAGTCTCCCGGGGGATCCGGCTGGCCCTGGGGGCGGCGGGGCAGGGGCCCGTCTGCGTCATGGGGTCCCTCTACCAGGTGGGGGAGGCATACAACTGCCTGCACACCCGCCTGTTTCCCCAAGCACAGAAGAACTGACGGGAGCGTCCGCTCCCGGAGAGGAGGCCCGCCTTGCAGATCACAGAGGAGAAAGACGCCCTACGCCGGGTGATCCGTGCGCTGCGGGCCGCCCTGCCGGAGGGCTATCTTGCCCGGGCCGGGGCCGGGATCGCCGGGGCGGTGGCCGCCTGCCCGGACGGTCATGGGATTTGTGAGCACTCCGGAGGAAGCCGATCTGCGCCCCCTCCTGCGGCAGATCCTGCGGGATGGGAAACGCCTGGCGGTGCCCCTGTGCACCGGGCCGGGGATCATGGAGGCCCGGCTGATCAGCGGCCTGGAGCAGTTGGCCCCCGGACGCTATGGGATTCTGGAGCCCCCGGCGGCGAGTCCGCTGATCCCGCCGGAGGATATCGGCCTGCTCATCGTGCCATGCGTGACCTGCTCCCCCGGCGGCGAGCGCCTGGGACACGGCGGCGGGTATTACGACCGGTATCTGGAGCGCTATCGGGGGCCCGCCATTCTGGTGTGTCCCGACCGCCTGCTGCAGCCCCGCGTACCGGTGGGCCTCCATGACCGCCGGGTGCCCATAGTGGCCACGGAGACGCAGATCTGGCGGACAGGTGCGGCGCTGTGAGGCGCTGGGCATTTTTCGCGATGCAGGATACAACCGGCCCGGCCTCCCGGCTCCTGGGGAGCGGGCCGTTTCCGCGGCGGGACCTTCCGGAGGGAGGCCGCCGCTTCAGGACGGCGGCTGCCGTCCTGATTTTTTGCGGTTTTCACAAGAGCGACGCATTTCACCAAGGAATGCCTGTCGAACCATACAAAATCCGCCGTGAGGGCAGAATTCCTCACTTGACGTCCTTCGGCGGAGCTGTTATACTCTTCCCATATTCCAAAATGCGATGAAGGGGAAAAGGCGATCCCACGCCCCGTTTCAGAGAGCCGCCGGTCGGTGCAAGGCGGTACGGAGGGGACCGCGTCACTGGCCCCTGAGCAGCCGCGCTGAGAGGTGTTGCCTTTAGGTGCGGACGGCCGCTGTCCGTTATCATGCAGACGCGATTCGCCCTCTCAGGAGGAGCCGATCGTACAGAGTGGCCGGGTCTCCCGGCAATGAGAGTGGTACCGCGGGTACGGCAGTTTTTGCTCCCGTCTCTCAAAGACTGATGGTCTTTGGAGAGATGGGATTTTTTGT
>ERZ1643249.1386-NODE-1386-length-24572-cov-6.636579_pt1 | contig 24572 bp, 20 predicted proteins | sample MGYA00579263_ERZ1643249 | MGnify/ENA primary metagenome ERZ1643249 (study PRJEB29033, sample SAMEA4952264) | chicken gut metagenome | biome: Broiler Chicken; feature: Gastrointestinal Tract; material: Caecum | place: Ireland | collected 2018 | study: Broiler... | reverse complement strand
TGAATTTTTACGCAAGCTATCTTCACGAATTTGCCGTGCGGCAGCCCGCACCGAATCGCGGCTTTTACTTTGCAAGAAAAACAGCCTAGTCCTCCCGGCATCGGCAAAGATAAAATTTTGCGGACGGGGATGGAACCCCGCCCCTACGGATTGATAAAATCCCCCGGTCGGGTAAAAAGGCAAGTCTTTTGCAAACTATCTACCCGAAAGTAAAATTTCGCCCGCCTTTTTAAAGGCGGTGGAATCCAAAGGTGAAACCTTTGGTCGCCCTGCGCACAGGGCGAAATTCTTTTTCTTAAGAAGGCGCAGGAGGGGAGGCAAAACAGTCCGGCGGAGTGTTTTGGCGTGGGAACCCTCGCCGGGGGTTCCCTTGCGCGCGCCGAAATATTTTCTTTCCCGACTTTTGAGGGATAAAGCGGTACTGCACAAAAAAACAAGGCAGAGTTTTTACACTCTGCCTTGCTTGTGTTTTGTTAATAAACCCGGTGTGTTTGCACCGATGTCAGAATATCACAGGTTAGATTTCCACCCAACCGTCGTCGCCGCCTTCAACAGGACCGGTGCCGACAGAGATTGTGATAATATCTTCAACATCATAGAGTGAAACATCGAAATCGGGGGTTGTGTACACTTGTTTCATCTGAAGTGTTCTCCTTTCTTAATTTACCAATTATTTTAAATTACCAAATAATGACTGCATCGCCGCTTCCGTCGTCCGGCAAAGTCGGCACAACGGATATGGTGATTTTGTCGTCTTGTTCAAAACGTATAAATTCAAGGTCCGGCGGTGCATATTGCATTTTTGGCTGCATTGTCACTACCTACTTACTTTCAATTATCCAGCAAAGGGATATGCAGCAAGGTAAGAATCAACAATAGTCTGATAATTGGTATCCAGGAGAGCGGTCTGCGCTGCATCATAGAATGCATACTGCGTAGCACCTTCAGCATCTGTATACTCAACATATGCAATGTAAGTTGCATCCGAACGGGTTTCAGCGCTTGTAATCTGGATGATTGCGCCGAAGTAAGCATCGGAAGAATCGTCAGCTTTCTGGACGTAAGTGGTGGTCGCTACATCGTAGCCGGCAGCCGTGCCGCCCTTAGCAACGGATTTCGCGGTTTCAAGGTCGAAACCGTCGGTGCCTTTGTAGGCAACGAAGCCGAGCTTGGTGATCGCGTTGTTGCCGCCAGCAGCGGTGTTCGCGAAGTAGGTATCCCAGTCAGCGTCGGTAATCACGGAGGTTACACGGAACTGGAATGCATCTTCAACGGTGGTCGGGCTGTTCGGAGTCATCTTGACTTCAGCCTTGGACTTCGCAACAGCAGGACCGGTAACAACCGGTTCGTCAGAAGCAATTGTAAAGTTTGCAGTTGCCTGGGACAAATCATAATCTTCGGAGGCAACTTTTGTGTTATCCGGATGTTTCAGGTACATTCTCAACGGTGTATTAATTGCACCTTGCGTAATTGCCAAGGCAGAAGTTGTGCCAGGAGCCGCATCCTCCAAAACTTTCATCTGGAAAGTAATTTGAGGAGTTTCAGCACTGGTAAACTTAAAGCCCTGCGCAGAGGGGATTCCCGTTGCAGTATCCCAAATGCCAGCTACAACAAAAGACGCGTCATACAAAGCATCTTCGCCGGTCTCTTCTAAAGCTGCCGCAATAGCATTGTGAACAACTGCAGAAGAAGTGACCGGACCAGCCGGCTTGTAAATCATGTCACCGACAAATTCTCTGTTTGTAACTTCAGGAGCCAGGACCTTGCTATCATAAGAGAAGTAAAAAGCGCCCGCGCCATAAGCTACATTAAAATCTCTAACATCTACATAAAGCGTAAATGTGATTGTGTCGCCAGGATTGTATGTTTCCTTATCTGCGACAAGTTTGTATGCCACTTCTTTTCCATCAGCCGGTGCTGCTGATACAGAGAAAACTAAGCAGCCTGCAAGCATTGCGACAGAAAGAAGGATGCATAATACCTTTTTCATGCTTTTCAAGCTAAAACCTCCTAATTATTACGCATAAACCGCTGCGCAATCTGCTTGCGACGGCAGCGCTTCAATAACAAAGAACTCATATTCTTCTATAGTTGTAGCGTCCGAGCTATCGGGCGATGTATCGCCGTTTGCATCAGCTGCTAACAAGCGATATTCCTCGTTAATTTCTGCAACAAAAAACTCATATTCTTCAATAGTTGTTGCATCGGAAGAGTCGACAGAACCATCCATATTTACATCGCCGAAATACACAAATACATATGTTTCAAGCAACTCATCGCTATCACTATAGAGCTTGATTAAGGTTCCTGTAGTTTCAACCCCACTGCTCGCATCTGTATCAATCTCAATTCGTCCAGCCGGAGTTGTAAGAGCATCGGTCAAAGAGGTAACTACCCCATCAGCACCTAAGCCCAAAGTATCAAGACCCATTACAACGCCATCATAGCCGTCCGCAGTACCATATGCTGTGGAAATTACACCACCAGCAGCTGAACCGGTTTCAGAAAGCTGAAGTTCGGGAGCAGCAGCGCTGCCGATAGTAACCGCCGTATTGGTCAATGTGAATTCCTGGCCGACAGCCGTTACGGTTGCGGTGTTGACATCTGCGGTAGAATAAGCGCCCAAATACAGCTTGCCGCCGATATTGGTAGCCGTTTTCTGGTCTTCCGCTTTGGTCGCAATCGGGGACGCCTGGGTGTTCGCTTTTGCGGTCAGCTGGAAGGTAAACAAAGTCGTGTTGCTAAGCTGTTTCGCTGTGCCGCCGGCTTTCGGGATGAAAGCGACCATGACACAACCAGCTTCTGTCGTGTTGATTGCAGTATCTGTATAGCCAGCGCCGTAAAGGTCGGTGCTGGGGGTAACAGAATCGGGAACGAGATCAAACGCCGCCGCGTCGTAATAAACCGGGACAGAAGCTGCCGCTGCATAATAATCCGTTGTAGCAGCAACAGTCACGGTAACGGTCGCCCCGACTTCGACTTGCGTCTCACTCGCGGAAACTGCGATTGTTGCATTCTGATCCGCCGCAAAAGCGCCGAACGCAAACAATCCCGCAATCATAACAACAGCCAAAACGACGCTAATCGCTTTTTTTGCTTTTGTCATAATTTTTCCTCCTTATATTCTTCCCATATAATATACCTGCAAAACGGAAAAAAGTCAACAAGCAACTTTTATTTGGAAAAAACTTTCTGTCTGCAAAAATCGACAATCAGCTATCACTCTAACCGCCCTTTTTGCAAAAAAGTGGTGAAACAGAAGTTTTCCGCCGTTTATTTTGCATACTACATTTCGCAGAAATGTCTGCGATGGAAATTCATGCGTGCCGCCGGCCGGAGAGACCGGCGGCACATTTGTTATTGGGATTTTTCAGAACTTTTGCTTTGGTTATCTAACCTGGTCGATGGTAGCAGTGCCCGCGATAGCGTCTTTCACAAGTGTGTAGTCCGCCACAGCGACCTGTGCGTCGGCGTTGGTGTCAGCCGCAAGGCCGTAAGCACCGGTAAGCGCCTGGACATCAGCCAAGCCAAGGTCAAGAACCGCCGCGTCGAACGCGTCAACCGCGCCGTCGCCGTTCACATCACCGTAAATAACCACGGTGTAGGTAGCAACCGTCTGACCATCGAGCTCAGCAACATTAACTTTCACGGTTGCGCCGGTACCGTAATAACCAGCAGCGGAAGCAACAGTTTCAAGCGTTGCAGTGTAGCCTGCGGGGGCAGAAGCTTTAACAAGTGCAAGCAGATCTTCGCCGGAAGCGATGGTTGCGGGAGTAAGGCCATCAATGATGAGTTCGGTCTGCTCAACGTTGGTGCTGTTATCCGGGACGTCTTCGTCCGGAACAACCGTGATTGCGCAGGTGAACTGGTTGATAGCATCCTGGAGCGTCGCGACCTGAGAAGCAAGTTCAGCGTCGGTCGTGGAGCTCATAACGCGATCCGAAGCCACATAGGCTTTTGCGGAATTCACGTAGAGGTTCTGGATGTCGCCGTTTTCGTCTTCATATTCATAGCCGAGTGCGGCAACAAGGTTTGCCCAAGCGTCAGCAGCTTCGCCTTCCTTCACGGTGTAAAGGTCGGTGTTCTGGAACATGACGTCTGCCTGAGCGATTAAGGATTCAAGCTGCATGTAAGCGCCGTTGTCTTTCGCGGAATCTTCTTTCGCCATCAACTGATTCTGTGTGATCATCAGGTTGTATTTCGCGTTAAAGACTTCAGACTGCAATGCATCGGGTGCGCTGTTGACTTCGTTTGCAGTTGCAAGCGCTGCACTGTAAGCCGCCCAAGAATCTGTGGAGTAGTTGCCTTCTTCATAGCCCTGTGCGTTAGCAGCAGCAATTTCTTTTGCAAGGAACTGTTTTTCAGTAGTCTTTGCAATCAGGAACTGTTTGTAGTAACCAAGCAAAGCTGCCTGATTTGCATTGTCCAAAGCGGTATAAGTCGGATATACATACTCTGCCAAAGCAGCTTTATAAGCATCCTTATCAGCTTCGGACGGCTGAACCAAGGTCTTTTCGATAGCATCTTTCAAAGTGCTATTAGCTGCTGCCGCAGAAATTTCAAGGATTTCTGCTTCAGAAAGGTCGCATCCTTCAATATAGGCATCCGGAGCCTCGGGAGCAGTGTACTCTTGAATTCTATTTCTTGTAGCAGTTCTTTCGTCCTGATACTCAAAATATTCATGAAGTCTGTAGTCCTGATAGTTAATTTCTTTATCAAGATTTTCAGCCTGTGCAAGAGCTTCTTCCAAAACATCAACAGTTGCTGCGGTCGAGGACTTCTTGAGCAGGTTTTCGACTGCTGTTTCAAGCTGTTCTACCGCTGCATCCAAGTTTTGCTGGGTGTAAACAGAAGAGAAGCTGGAGGTCATCATAGGAGCTTTCAAATAGTACGCCGCATTCTGCATCGCAGCAAGATATGCACTCCACTCCGCATCGGCGGATTCATCAAAGTAAACTCTCTGATAACCAGCATCTACTGTCGAATCAAACAAGGCCTGCAATTCACCAGTATTAGCATACCACAGGCGATCAAAGTTGACATTGAATTTACCGTCCGGGTTAAAGATGAATGTAGACTGTGCGTAGAAATTACCCAAAGCAATGCTGTCGCCCGACTGCAAGCCAGAGAGATCAGCACCAGTGTATGCTGCGGGTTTGATAACAACGACAGACTGTTTGTCAACGCCAGTGAATCGAGCGCCAGTGTCGCGGACATAGGTGCCATCGAAGCCGGTATAGCTACCGTTCTTGCCGCCGCTTCCGCCCAAGCTGGATGTACCTGTGAAGGTAACAGACAAGTTGTTAATAGTGTTCGGGATACTCTTAATAGAAGTAACAACCGGATTCAACGGTGAACCGTTAACTGAAGTTTCAGCGCCTGAACCCGTGAATGTACCATTCATGTCGGAAAGCTGTGCTGTCGCATAGTTAAACTCATAAACGGACTGTTGTGTACCAAGTGTGGTACCGTCTTTAAAGGTGTAGTGGTACTGCACTTCAACTGTAACAGCACCTTCGCCAGAAGCCGTGAAGGCATAGCTTGCAGATGCGCCCGGAGCGACTGTTTGATTCCCTGAGAAAGACACGGAACCATTTGTTGCAACGATATTATCAATTACAATGTTATAAGGCTGGTCATAAGACCCATCTGAGCGCTTCAACAGCATGCCGGAAGAAAGGTTGGTAATCTTAACGGTCTCAGCCGCACCCATATAAATGTAATCATATCCGTTTGCATTTGTAAACGAGATATCAGGTGCTACTAATTTCTGTGCATCTGTCGTCCAACCAACGAAGAAGTTCAACAGCGGCATTACACCATCAAGGAGACCATTCTGGTACGCTGTAAAGAGCTTCGCCAAAAGATTTTCAGCAAAGTTAGCAATGTTTGTCTGGTTAAACACGCTGTCAATGCTTGTAATCACGGAAGAATCTAACAAGTCGCCACCAGCTGTTTTCTTGAGAAGCCCATTCAGAAGATCGCGAACGACCTGAACAACGGCAGTAAATGTGCCGGTGGTTCTCAAGACACTGTTTTCGGGAATGTTAAACATATTGACCGGTTTAACGATGTCCAAATTCAGCAAAGAAACAACAAAGTTGTCTCTCAAAGCAGTCTCAAGCCAGGTCTTGCCATCAGCAGGTGTAACATTAAGAATCTGCTCAACCGGAAGCAAGCTGCGGATGATTGCGTCAAGCTTCACCCACGGATCCTGTGCGGTTGCAAGGTCGATGGTGAAGGAACTGGTATCAACAAAGTTCTCCATCTTCCAAGTCCACTCATAGTCATTGCAAAGAGCCCAGTCAACGACCCAGTCAATCGTCTCTTCCCACTTCTGCGGGTTAGCTTCGAACTCGCCGAGTTCATAAGTTTTGGATGCAGCAAATTTATAGCCGACATCCGTATCCTCGCCGAGGTCAGCAAGGTTTTTCAGATAAGACATACCAATGTCCACACCGATGGTCAGGCAGACATCAAGCCAGTAGTCGTTGTCTTTGCCAGCCACGAAGGTCTTGGTGTTGTAATCTGAATAAATCAGAGCATCATAGTTATAGGTCGGGACAAACTGTGTTGCAAGCTCACGAAGAACTGCAGCCAACAGAGCGCCGACATTCTGGCCTTTCAGATTTTCAGCAGACGGAAGAACCAACTGCGGCATAAGCAGTTCAATCAGTTTCGCAGCAATACCGCAAACGATTTCCTGATTGCTGGAGTCTTCGCTCATCATCAGCTGATAATAACCGTTGTTATAGTCTTCGCCGAAAATGGATTCGGGGCTGTAGCTAACAACATAGCGAGCAGCTTTCTTCGCATTTTCAAGAAGGTTGGAGTTGTCACCGTCAACCCAAGCAATTGCAGAAACAACATCCGGGGTGAAAACGGTTTCAATTACCTTACCGAAGAAATCATTTGCAGCCTGCAGAACGGTGGTATAACCAGCCGCAGAAGCAGTCTTGCCGTCAGCTGCTGCAGGAATGAACTCATCGATGAAATCATCTGTGATCTTATAATCCCAGTTGATGATATCAAAATAAGGATTGGTGTTGGAAAGGTCAGAAGAGTAAATCTGATCTTCAAAACGATAATAGTGGTTACCGTTGATTACAGCGTAATCAGACCACTCCCAAAGGTATTCGCCCTGTTCCTGGGTGAAGAAAGCGTTGCCGGAATCCGGAAGTGCTGTAACTTCTTCGCTGCCGACTTCGCCGACATATGTAAAGGAAGCACCGAACCATTGTGCAAGAGCTTTCTTAACAGAACCGTTCAGAACGACAGGCGCCATCTCCTGGAATACATAAGGCGCAAACTTGTAAAGCAGAGTAGCTGCAGAATCTGTCTCAAGATCCAAAGTTGCACTGCCAGTGCTCAGAGCGTTTGCGAAAGACGGAAGCCAGTAGCTGTCGTTCTCATAATACTTCAGATTGTCGCCTTCAGCAGTTTTGAACACATATTCACCACTGCCGACCGGCTCTTCGGTCTTATAGTATTTCGCTTCTTCAGCCGTGTATTCATAAGTTACGGGATCCAGCACATAGAAGGTGTAATACTCACCGGTTGAATCCTGACCCTTTTCATACGCGTAACGCAAATAATCGTCCTGTGTGGGAAGCGTGTGGTTGCTGATGCATACGCCTTCAGCATTCTCTTTATAAGAAGTGTTGCTTTGAGGCTTTGTGAACAAAGACTTAACGAAGCTGTTCAAAACCGCCTGCACACCGCCGTTGCCCTGCGTGCTCGCCAAAGCACCCATCTGCGTCAGGTCGTCGTCTTTTCTTTCAAGCAGCGGGAAGATGAGGCCTTTGATCAGGCCGGGTATATCGCCGATATAGCCGCTAACAGCACTAAGATCGACAAAGCTGTTTGCAACGCCGAGATCCAGCTTGCCGGTGCGAAGAACATTACCGACAACACCTGCATTGTTTTTCAGAACCTCAAGCAGTTCATAAATAATCGTCAGCTGTGCGGTATTTTCACGCGTCATGCCAGACTGCCAGCTTTTCAAATTAACATCACCGATAATACCGACCATCCATTTCAAACCGGAAATCAAGCCATTGTTCAAAATAGATTGCACATTGTCTACCGTTCCGCACAATGCATTAACTGAAGTCAAGTTAATGTTCAGCGTGCCAAGAACGCTCAAATCGATGGGGTCCATTACGATGTTGGCATCACCAAGCACCTGATCGAGATAATCGAACAGGATGGATACACGCTCTTCTGTAGACAGTCTGGTGACTGCGCCGTATGGGCTGTAAGCTTCCAGTGCCTGCAGGTTTTCAACAGTTTTATATTCTGTTTTCGCCGCAGAAGCCAGCACGGTCATGCTCGAGAAAAGCATCACAATTGCCAAGATGACGCTCAACAATTTGGTTGACTTTTTCATGTTGTGTTTTCCTCCTATTGAAATTTACATTGTAAAAACAATGCATCCGCCCCGCCTTCTCTTTGCCGGCGCGGGACCGGAACCGGCATTGTTGGGAGCCCGATTGCTTCCTCCTCTGACCAACCGCAGAATTTGCGGAAGGACTGGCAAAAGCGCTCGTCTTTACTCGGAGGCCCTCCACCTAAACTCCGCTTTCCTTGCAAAGTCGGCGGAAGACAGATGATACACACCCGAGCGTAAACCTTAGGATGTGTATCAAAATGGGTTGGAACTCGTCCCCCGCGTTTTTTAGGGGACAGTTGCCTCTTAAAAAAGAAGACAATTCGCCCCAATACACCATTCCTATGGTTAGGAAAATTATAGAATTTTTATAAAAAAAAGTCAACAGATTATTCATGGTTTTTTCTCGTTTTTATGATTTCAACAAATAAATTTGTGTTTTTTGGGCAAGTTATGCAAAGAAATTTGGCGATTTTGTTCTAAAGTTATGAATAAATTATGAACTTAGATGAGGCCGGATTTTTCGCCTCTATTTTTCTTTTTTGGCATATAAAACCACTGTTTTTTCGCCATACAACATCTTGTTTTTTATTAAAACTCCAACCGCAAAATATAGAAAACGGCAGACAGCTTCAACGCTGCCTGCCGTTAAAACATTATAACACAGAGCCATTATTTGGCTTCGGTTTCCTTGGGAAGATCTTTCATAATTAAATTCGCGTCAATAATAGCTGAAATATCATAAGAGGTGTCCTGCTTGCCATCGCCGCAAATATAATCAATTTTAAATACATGCCCCTGATAAATATAATAGAATATCTGCGAATAGAAAAGCTGGGTGCCGTCGCTTTGTGTAAGAGAAAATGTCATAATTCTGCAGTCCAGCGACTGTTGGGTTAATGTTTTTTCAGCATATTCAAAAGAAGCTGTGCTGTTTTCGTAAGCCTTTTCCATCTGCTGCGCAACTTCCTGAGCCTGCTGCTTTTTCTCGGCAAAAATGCTGTCAATGGTAGCCATGGCCGGAGCAGCGCCAAGATCTGTAATCTGCACATAGCTCTTGTCGTTTCCTTCTTTGAAAGCGCGGTTCATTTCATCAATGGTCCAGCCGTCCGGATAAGTAATCTTATATTCCGGCGTTTCCAGTGTGGTGCCGGAAGAGATTCTGTCCGGGAAAGTCACCGCGTTAGTCTGCGGCTCTCCGTTTGCGTCCTCCACATATTTTCCGTTTTCATCGGTCACATATACAACAAGCTCGCCATTATCATTAACAACCGTGTTTCCCTCTTCATCGGTCACAAGCGGATATTCATAGCCCTCTTTTGTGACAATGGTCGGACCTTTGCCGCAGGCGACAAACAAAAGCGTCAGCGCCAAAACAAGCGCCGCAGCAGCGATAATCTTTTTTTGCATTTGGATTCCTCCGTTCGCCGGCTATACCGGCAGGTTTTCGGTTGGGTATAAAGTAATCATAAAAATTATAGAGTTTTTGCAGAAAAAAGTCAATCTATAATCCCGAATTTGTCCTGTGCGCCGCCGATAAAAAATCACCGCTTGCCGAAACCGGTAAGCGGTGAGAAAAGTTAAATTGCTTTTGCGGTTTAATATGCTTTGCCCCAATAGAGCATTTTGTCGGCAGGCTTGCCGCAGCAAACGCAGGTGTCCGCAATATGCTCCTGCTCAAAGGGAATGCAGCGCGAGGACACGCCGGCATATTCCTTGAGCTTTTCTTCACATTCGCGGCTGCCGCACCACATGGCTTTGATAAAGCCGGGCTTGTTGTCGGCAATGTCTTTGAGTTCGTCGAGCGTTTTCGCGGTGTAGGTCATATTGGCTCTGCGCGCAAGCGCCGCTTGGAACAGACCGTCTTGCACGGTGTCGAGCAGTTTCGGGATTTCGGTTTCGAGATTATCAAGCGACACGAAATATTTTTCGCGGTTGTCGCGGCGGACCAATACGCACTGATTTTTCTCGATGTCTTTCGGACCGATTTCCAGACGCAGCGGCACGCCCTTCATTTCATATTCGGCAAATTTCCAACCGGGAGAATTGTCGCTGGTGTCGATTTTCACGCGGCAGAACTTGCTGAGTCTGTCGGTGAGTTCCTGCGCTTTTTCCAAAACGCCCGGTTTGTGCGCCGCGACCGGAATGACGACGACCTGAATCGGTGCAACTTTCGGCGGCAGAACAAGACCGTTGTTGTCGCCGTGGGTCATAATAATAGCGCCGATAAGCCGCGTGGTGCAGCCCCAGGACGTCTGGAACGGATATTTCAGCTTGTTGTCTTTATCGGTAAACTGAATGTCGAACGCGCGCGCAAAACCGTCGCCGAAATAGTGGGAGGTTCCGCTTTGGAGCGCCTTGCCGTCGTGCATCAGCGCTTCAATCGTGTAAGTGTCTTCCGCACCGGCGAAACGCTCTTTTTCGGTTTTTACGCCTTTGACGACCGGCATTGCAAGATAGTTTTCACAGAAATCCGCATACACGTTGAGCATACGAATGGTCTCTTCACGTGCTTCCTCGGCGGTGGCGTGGATGGTGTGCCCCTCCTGCCACAAAAATTCGCGGGAACGCAAAAACGGACGGGTGGTCTTTTCCCAGCGCACGACGGAAACCCACTGATTGTAAAGCTTCGGCAAATCGCGGTAAGAATGCACGATTGCTTTATAGTGTTCACAGAACAGGGTTTCGGAGGTCGGGCGCACGCAAAGGCGTTCTTCGAGCTTTTCGTTGCCGCCGTAGGTGACCCAGGCGACCTCGGGCGCGAAACCCTCAACGTGGTCTTTTTCTTTATTGAGCAGGCTTTCCGGAATAAACAGCGGCATGCAGACATTTTCATGTCCGAGCGCCTTAAACTCCCGGTCGAGCTCTTTTTGAATATTTTCCCAAATGGCATAGCCGTAGGGGCGGATGACCATACAGCCTTTTACGCTGGTGTATTCGATAAGCTCCGCCTTTTTCACAACGTCGGTATACCATTTTGCGAAATCTTCCTCCATCGAGGTGATTTCTTCAACCATTTTTTTCTGTTGTGCCATGTTTTACTTCCTTCACTTTTCCACTGTTTCCCCGGGAAAACCCGGAAAGGCTCAGTGTTCTTCGATATATTTCACGATGTCGCCGACGGTTTTAATGTTGCGGACTTCCTCTTCGGGGACTTCAATCTGGAATTCGTCTTCGAACGACATAACCAAATCCACAAGGTCCAGGCTGTCGGCGTCCAGGTCTTCTTTGAGCAGGGTGTTTTCGGTTACCTGATCCGGCTCCAAATCAAACTGTTCGCAAATGATATCTCTAACTTTTTCAAAAATCATAAAGGTACCTCCTTAACGGTCGCAATCACATATACTACAATATTGTATGAAATTATTTCCCTTTGTCAATATCCTTTTCAAAATTCCCCGCAAAATTGTTGCAGCGGCGAAAGGTCCAAGCCCTCTGCGTCCGACAGCCACGCAAGCAGCGTCCGCGCGATTTTTAAAAGCCCGCCTCTAATATCGCAGGCAAAGTTTATCGGAATCACCGGGTCGTGAACGCTCAAGCGGAAGATGAAAAAGCCTTGTATGTCTTCGGCGTCGAAAATGATTTTGGTGCCTTCATAGCTGTCGTCCGCTATACGGACATCATTTTCCCCGCGCGCTTTTTCTTCGACGAACTCGATTAAGCGTTCGCCGCACGCACGAAAATCCGGGTCGGTGATTTTGAGGCGGATTTCCGCTTCTTCGGCAGGCGCGCGCAGGTCGGCGATTAAATCCGAAAGCGTTTTGCCCTCGCGTTTTAAAAGGCAAAGCTTAATAATGATGCGCGTGACAAGATAGGCGCCGTCGTCCAGATAATAATTTTCGCGAAACGCCGCGTGGCCGGAGGTTTCAATCGCAATGGGCGCGTTCTCCCCGAGGGATTGCCGGCGTTCGGCTTCATCTATGACATTTTTATAGCCGCGTTTAAAGCGGATATGATGCCCGCCGAGCGTCTGCTCAATGAAATCCGTAAGCCCCGCCCAGGTCACGGAATCGGTCACCACACAGCCGCCGGGGTTTTCTTCGAGCGCAATGGAAGCCGCCACGGCGACCAGCCGGTTGCGGTTGAGCTCTTCGCCGTCCGCGGTGACCGCGCCGCCGCGGTCCACATCGGTGTCAAAAATCACGCCGAGGTCCGCGTGAACGCGTAAAGTTGCCGCGCGGATGCTATCCATTGCCTGTTTGTTTTCCGGGTTCGGAATGTGGTTCGGGAACATGCCGTCCGGCTTTAAAAAGCAGCTGCCGGTTGTGTCCGCGCCGAGCGGCGAAAGCACCCGGTCGGCGTAAAAGCCGCCCACGCCGTTGCCGGCGTCCACCACGATTTTTAAGCCCTTTAACGGGCGGTCATAATCGTCGGGGCTGTTTACCCCTTGGCAAATTAAGTCGCGCAGGTGCGCGCAGTAGGTCGAAAGATAATCCATCGGCGTTGCTTTGATTTCCCCGGAAAAGTCCGCCGGCGGTGTTTTTTCGGCGTCTTCCAAAATCGCCGTAATCTCCGCGCCGGAAAGCCCGCCTTCGGGGGTAAAGAATTTCAAGCCGTTTCTGTCCCACGGGTGGTGGCTCGCGGTAATCTGCACCGCGCCGTCGCAGGATTCGGTTTTTGTCGTCATGAACATCGCGGGTGTCGAGCAAAGCCCGCAGTCCAAAATCTGCACGCCGGCTGCGGTCAGTTCCAAAAGTACCGCCCGGCAGATGCGTTCGGCGGAAACGCGGGAATCGTGCCCGACCGAAAGCAATAAAGACGAAACCGGCTTGCCCTGTTTTTTCGCAAGGAAGCGGGCAAACGCGCCGGAAATGCGGCGGACCGCTTCGTCGGTCAAATCGATCTGCGCGGGATTTTCAGGGTTGACCGCCGTGCCGCGGACATCGGTTCCGCTTTTTAAGTGCAGGAGTTTCATAACAATCCTCTCCTTTGCAGTTCTTCTGCGGCGAGGGTCACCCCGACTTTGCCGCTGTGGAAATTAAGCCCGCCCTGCATCCAAACCGCATACGGTTCGCGAAGCGGCGCGTCGCCCGAAAGCTCAATTGATGAGCCGCCCGTAAACGCCCCGGCGGACATAATGACTTGGTTGTCATAGCCCGGCATATCCCAAGGCTCGGGCGTGACGTAAGAATCCACCGGCGCGCCTTTCTGCATGCCTTGGCAAAAAGCGATGAGCCGGTCGGCATTTTCAAGGCAAATCGCCTGAATAATATCGTGCCGCGTCTCTTCGACGGTCGGGGTTACTTGAAAGCCGAGTTGTGAAAACAGCGCGGCGGCATACACCGCGGTTTTCAGCGCTTCGCCCACGACGTGCGGCGCGTGGAAAAGCCCCATGTAAAGGCTTCGGTTCTGCCCCAACGTCGCGCCGACTTCTAAGCCCAGTCCCGGCGTCGTCAGGCGGCAGGCGCAAAGCTCCACAAGGTCCGCGCGGCCGGCTATGTATCCGCCCGAAGCGGCAATCCCGCCGCCGGCGTTTTTGATTAACGAACCGGCAATGAGGTCTGCGCCGACCTCGGTCGGTTCGCGTTTTTCGGTAAATTCCCCGTAGCAGTTGTCGACCATCACCACCGCACGGGGGTTGACGCGGTGCACAATCTCGCACACGCGACCGATTTCGTCGACCGAAAGGCTGTGGCGCAACGAATAGCCGCGCGAACGTTGCAAATACACCATGCGCACATCCGGCTTTGCCGCGGCTTTCTCGATTGCGTCATAATCCAATTGGTCGTCGGCGGTCAAATCAATTTGACTGTAAGAAACGCCGAAATCCAAAAGCGTGCCTTTGCCTTTGCTTTTGCCGTGGTCGATGCCGATGGTCGAATGAATGGTATCGTAAGGCGTGCCGCTGACGCACAAAAGCGTGTCACCCGGCCGCAAAACGCCGTAAAGGCACACCGAAAGCGTGTGCGTCCCGCAGGAGAGCATCCCCGCGCGGATAATCGCCTTTTCTGCACCGAAAATATCGGCGCAAAGTTCGTCTAACTTTTCTCTGCCGCGGTCGTTGTAGCCGTAGCCGGTGGTCGTTCCGAAATCCGCTTCGTCCACACGGTTGCGAATAAACGCCGCAAGCACCTTTTGCTGGTTATATTCTGTGATTTCCTCAATCTGCCGGAAGGCGGGCTTTGCCTCTTTTAACGCTTTTTCGGAAGCGCTTTGCACCTTTTCCGACACTGAAAAAAATGTACTCATAGTTCTACAATTCCCAATTCCACCGAGCCTTGCCGCGCAAAACCCGATTTTTGATAAAACCGCTCTGTTTTCAAATCGTCACAAAGCAGAAAAATTTGATTGTCCGCCTGTTTCAAGTCGGCGCAAAGCCCGCGGACGCAATCTGAGCCGTAGCCCATTTTGCGGTAGTCGCGGTCAGTCGCCACGTCGCGGATATAGACATATTGCCCAAGCGTGTCGGCAATCGCCGCGGAAAGCAGAGAATTTTCAGCGGCGTAAACCGCCTTGACCGCTGTGTAGCCACCGAGCATCCCGCGGCTTGTTCGTGAGAGCCACTCTTGAAACGCGCGTTCGCTGTATTTCCGAAACTGGGCACTGTCCCCCGCCGCTGCGCGTGCAGACTGCGTCAGCAAATCAAATACGGGACGAAGCGCGTTTGTGTCGGTCACGCTGACCGCTGCTTTGCCGGGTTCGGGCGTTTCGGAAAGCACCATAAAGCTGTGGCGCGAAAACGGCGTGACGCCCAAGCGCGCGGTATAATCCGGCACGCAGTGAATCACAAGCCCGCCCAAATGCCGTAAAAACAGCGCGAGCTCTTCAAAATCGGCGTTTTCCCCGACGCTCACATACGCCTTGGTCTGGTCTTTCTGCACGACCAGCGCCGTGACCTGTTCTTGTTCGTCGCTTTGCACCCACGCGCCGTCCACCGCGCACCAATCCAAAAGGGCAAACAGCGTAAACGCGGTCATCAAACTCTGCGGCAGGACGCCCAGTAACTGCTCGGCGGTTTGGGCGTTTATATTCTCAATCCGCCGGAGCATCGCAAAACGCCTCCGCCAAACGCTCAACCAGCGCCGCGACGCAGTCAATATCGGACTTTTTCGCCACGCACGCGGGAGAATGGATATAGCGGCAAGGGACGGACACCGCAAGGGTGCGCACCCCGCCGGCTGCCTTATGAATGGCGGACGCATCGTTGCCGCCGGCAATCATCGTCTTGGTTTGACAGGCGATTCCGTTTTCGCGCGCCAACTCGAACGCCTGTTTATAAAGCGCGCGGTCATAAACCGTGCCGCGGTCCATAAAGCCGACCACAGCGCCCGCGCCTAACTTACAAACCTGTTTGTAATTTGGCGTGTCGGGCAAATCCGCCGCTGTCGTGCTTTCAATTACTATCGCGTAATCGGGCGCAATCCGCGCTGCCGCCGCCGTCGCGCCGCGCGTGCCGATTTCTTCCTGCACGGTAAAGCAGAACGTCATATCAAACGGCAAATCTTTTTTGAGCATTTCGAGCATAATCAGATTGCCCACGCGGTCGTCGAGCGCCTTGCTTTTTATAAAGCCGTCGCCGAATTCGACATATTCCGAATCGAAATAGGCGTTGTCGCCGAGTGAAACGAGCCGCTCCGCGTCTTTTTTATCCGCCGCGCCGATGTCAATCAACATATTTTCCGCTTCGGGGACTGTATCTTTTTCGCCTTTTGCTAGCTGATGAATGGCTTTTCCGCCAATCACGCCCGGCAAAGCGGACGGACCGACTTTCACGCGTTTGCCGAACAGCACGCGCGAATCAATCCCGCCGACCGGCGCAAATTTCAAATAGCCTTCGTCTGTAATATAAGTGATAATCAGCGCGACTTCATCCATATGCGACGCAAGCATCACACGGTTTTTCGGACGGCGTTTCCCTTTCTTTTTCACAATCAGGCTGCCTAAGGGGTCGACAAAATATTCGACCTCTTTCGGCAAATGTGCAATCAGATAGTCGCGCACGGCTTCTTCTCTCCCGGAGGTCGCGTTTAAAGCGCAAAGGTCTTTTAACATATCGCTTCCTCCTTATGCAAAATATATTTCGCGAGCAAAAGCCCGGTGTTTTCGACGTCGGTTGTGTCGACAACCTCAACGCCGGTATGCATATACCGAAGCGGAATAGACAAAAGCCCGCTGCGCATACCGCCCGCCTGGGGTGTCATGACGTCCACGTTTGTCCCCGTCGAGCCGCTCATGATTTCGCGCTGGCTGGGGATTTGATTTTCCATCGCGACCTCTTCGAGCTGTTCGCTGATTTCGCGCGTCAAAGCCGGCGCAAAACCGATCATCGGTCCTTTGCCGAGCACGCCGCAATCCTCGTGTTTCGCGTCCGGGGTATAGGCGAAGCTCACGTCCACCGCAATGCATTCTTCGGCGCCCGCGGCAAACGCCGCCGCTTTCGCGCCGCCCTCGGTCGTTTCCTCACGGGTGGAAAACACCACGGTCAAATCTGTTGTGCTGTTTGCGTTTTTCAAAAATTCAAGCGCATACAAAAGCACCGCAAGCCCCGCGCGGTCGTCGAGCGCCGGGGCACTCACCGCGCTGCCGAGCAGTTCCCGGAAATGATGGCGCAGCAAAATCCGGTCGCCGGGGGTGACAAGCGCTTTCGCCTTTTCTTCGGGAAGTCCGATGTCCACCAAAAGCGACTCCGCCACCTTGCCTTTGTCCGCGTCGGAAAGCAAATGGGGCGGCGTGCTTGTAATCACGCCGAACAGCGGTTCTTTGCCGTATACCACGACTTCTTCGCCGGCAAGCACACGCTTGTCCGCGCCGCCGCAGGGCGCCGCGCGCAAAAAGCCTTCGGGCGTGATTTCCAAAACCGCAAGCCCGATTTGGTCCATATGCGCGTCTAAAAGCACATGGTATTTGCCGCTGCCTTTCACTTCACAAACGACGTTGCCGAGCTTGTCAAAATGCACTTCGCCGTAAGGCGCAAGCAGCCGCTTCGCCGTTTCCCGTATTTGCTGTTCATCGCCCGAAGCGCCGGGCGCGGCGGTCAGTTCCCGCAAAATCGCGTTTAGCTCCACCGAAATTCGCTCCTTTAGTTACATTTAGATTTCCGTTCCGCCGACGGGACGGATGGAAAGGACATAACAAGCGCCCTCTCCGAACACACTCTCCACAGCCGATTTATAATCATCCAGCAAATCCATCGGCACAAACGCCTGAATGGTGCCGGCAAACCCGCCGCCGTGGACGCGCCACGCGCCGCGTCCTTCCAAAATCTGCTGCGAAATCGCCAGCGCCAGAGACACCGGCTGTTCCTGCGGCTTTTTCACCGAAAAGACATTCTGGTTATACATATAAGAAGAAAAGCCGCTTTGGAGTATGTATTTCTTAAAGGTTTCAAAGTCGCCTTTGCGAAGCGCCGCAACCTCTTTCAGCACGCGGTCGTTGTCGGAATAGAAGTGCATCGCACGAAGCACCGCACGGTCGCCGACCTGTTTGCGCAGCGCCGGAATTTCGGCGTAAAACGCCTCGGGGTTCACTTCGCGCAAAACATTTTTACCGAAATAATGCGCGACGCTTTCCATTTCCTCGCGGATATAGGCGTATTCGTCAGTCAAATCGGAATGGCTGCCTTTGGTGTCGACAATGCAGAGCGCGTGACCGCAGGCAGCGAAGTCAAATTTCACTTCTTCGATTTCGGGGTTCGCGGGGTCGTTGAAATCAATCGTCACGAACGAGCCTACAGAGCAGGCGGTCTGGTCCATTAAGCCGCAGGGCTTGCCGAAATATTCATTTTCGGCATACTGCGCGATTTTGGCTATCGTAACAGCGTCCACCTTGCCGTCGTTGTAAAGATAGTTGAGCATTGTTCCGACAAGCACTTCATAAGCCGCCGACGACGAAAGCCCGGAGCCGGAAAGCACGCGGGACGCGGTTGCCGCGTCGAAGCCGCCAACCTTATAACCGGCGTTCACAAAGCCTTTGCACACGCCGCGCACCAACGCCGGAGAACGGCCGGTCTCTTCCGGGTGCACGGACAAATCGGCAATATCCACAACGTCCATGTTATAGCCCTCGGATTTCACGCGGACAATATTTTCTTCATTTTTCGCCGCCGCGGCAATGGCGTCAAGGTTGATACCGGCCGCGAGCACTCTGCCGTGGTTGTGGTCAGTGTGGTTGCCGCCGACTTCGGTGCGGCCCGGTGCGGAAAACAGGCGAATGTCGCGGTCGGGCGCGTATAATTCGGCAAAGGTTTCGGCAAGCTTGCAATACCGCGCATGCTGTGCAGCGACCTCCGAATCGGTGACATAAACCCGGCGGAAACGGTCGTCGTATTCCCCCGATGTGATTTTTTGTTTCAGTTCGTTTAAGACGGGCATTTTTTGGAACTTCCTTTCCTCTCTTTATTTTTTATTGGAATCCTTGCTTTTGGACTTTTCGCTGTAAAATTCAATCATGGCGTTGATGCCGAACACCGAAAGCCCCGAAAGCAGGAGCAAGATGACAATCGGCAAAATGAAGGCCATCGAGAACGGGTCGTAGACGTTACGACCGATGAAGCTGTAAGAAATCAGCTTCGGCAAGAAGCCGAGCACGGACAGCAAAAGGTATTTTTTAAAATCAAACTGCATCGCGCCGTAGACCTGGCTTATTGTGTTAATCGGAAAGCTCGGCACAAGCCGGAACGCTAAAAGCAAAACCGTGTTTGCTTTCATATCGGCGTTCATCACGCGGCGCACGCCCTCGTTTTTTACCAAGAATTTGTGGACGATCCCGCCGCCCAAATGCTTGCCCCAAAAATATTTAATCGCGGAAAGCAGAGAAAAGCCGACAATGTTAATCAAAATGGCGTAAGGCGTTTGAAACGCCATACCGGCAATCACGCAAATGGCGGAAATCGGCAAAGGCAAAAACGCTTTGGAAAGATAGATAAGCAAAATCACAAGAATGACGAGCCCTTTATAAGGAATGGTTGCCACCTTGTATTCAAATTCCGCAAGGCGGCCCATGATGTCGTCATAGTGCGCTAAAAAGGTGGGGTCTTGGAACAACAGCGCCACGCAAAACAACACGGCGGCGAGAATCAGCAGGAAAAAGGCTAAAAGATTTAACAGCTTTTGCCGGTTCAGCTTTGTGTGTGTCAAGCGCGGTCACCGCCTTTCTAAGTAAAAGTCTTGTTTCTATCGCATAACATACCTATTGTAATTTTATAACAAAACAGGCTCAAGGTCAAACAAAATATTCTCTGCCGGAATTTTTCGCGTTTCGCTGTTATGGTATGAAAATTTGTGATACAATATACCCATGAACGCGCTTGCGGAATTGTTTTGAAAAAGGAGCAGTTTTATGAACATCGTCATTTTAGACGGCTACACCACCAACCCGGGCGATTTGTCGTGGGATTTTTTGCGGCAGTTCGGGGAAGTGACCGTATATGACCGCACGAAGCCCGCAGAAATCGTCGAACGCTGCAAAGACGCGCAAATTGTTGTGACCAACAAAACGCCTCTGACCAAAACGGAAATCGACCAAATGCCGAAATTGCAGTTTGTGGCGCTGCTTTCCACCGGCTACAATGTTGTGGACGGTGCTTACTTACGCGAAAAAGGTATTCCGCTTTCGAATATTCCGTCTTATTCGACGAACGCCGTGGCGCAGTTGGTTTTTGCATTTCTGACCGCATTTTGCAACCGGGTAACGCAGCACAGCGACGCTGTTCGCGCAGGCGAGTGGAGCGCGTGTGCGGATTTTTGCTTCTGGAAAGCCCCGCTTACGGAACTTTCGGGCAAGACGCTCGGCATTATCGGCTTCGGCAAAATCGGGCAAAAGGTCGCGGACATTGCCGAAGCGTTTGACATGCGGATTTTAGCAAGTTCCGGGCACGAAACCGACCAAAGCCACCGCAAAAACTTTTCGTGGGCGACAACCGAAGAGATTGCCGAACAGGCGGATTTTATCACACTGCACTGCCCGTTAACCCCGCAGACGCAAGGCCTTGTAAACGCGGAATTTTTGGCGCGCTGCAAGAAAACCCCCTATCTTATCAACACGTCCCGCGGGCCGGTTGTGGATGACCAAGCACTTGCCGATGCACTGAATTCCGGACGCATTGCCGGCGCAGGGCTTGACGTGCTTTCAGTCGAGCCGCCGAAATCCGACAACCCCCTGTTAACAGCAAAGAATTGCCTGATTACCCCGCACATTGCCTGGGCGGCTTATGAAACCCGCGCACGGTTGTTGGGCATTTTCAAAGAAAATATAAAAGCGTTTTGCGACGGTCACCCGATTCACGTTGTAAACTGAAGCAGAACATGCTTCCGAATCTTTTGCTCTGTAAAAAATAAAGCGAACAAAAAGCCCTCCCAAAAACGGGAGGGCTTTTTTTATGGGATTCAAAACAGGTTTTATCCGAATGTATACGTATTAACTGTCTGCGTGGTTGCCGCACCGACAATCTGAACCGTGTTGGTTCTGACGGTGAATTTGCTATATGCCTGATACTGATAGCTCAACGTCTTCAGCGCGCCGTCGGGATCAACCTGGAACGAAACGGCAATGTTGCTGTATTTCATTTCAAGGTCGGTCAGTTTCAGAAGTTCAAAGCTGGCCTGGTTGAGTGCCAAACTGTTCTTAATAGAATCCGCTACTTCGTTCTGCACCAAATAGTCATTGGTGAAACGAGTCAAACCGCAATCTGCGCGTCTGTTCGGATTGTCCACATTTTTAAGAAGAACGGTATATGTACCCTTTTCGGGGTCCTGGTTGACAATCTGAATGTCATCCGCGGTAAGTTGGGTAGTCATCAGCGCATAATTCTTGGTCGCTGCATTGAGCGTGCCCGCCGTTACCAAATCGTCCGCCGTCTGACCGGCCGGAACACTCGCTGCCACAGCGGCGTTCGCACCGTTGAATTCGCCGACAACGGTGTCTAAAGTCATACCGTTGCCAAGAGAACCGAGAAGCTGGTTGATGGTATCGGTCTGCGCGCCAATGCTGGCGTGGCCGTCAGTTGTGTACTGCGCAGCTCTGTTAAAACTATAAGCTGCCTTGCTGTTGTTCACCTGGGCGGTGGCTTGGTTCAGCAAATCCACAATCGCCTGGCGATCAGCCTGGGAACCGACATTTGTGCCGTCCGCAAACGGATATTCCGTCGCATCATGAGAAATCGTCGGTTTGCCGGTGATGGAGGCTTCTAACTGATCGACAAATGCAAGCAGGGATTCTTTCGCGGTCTGAATACCGCCGATTGCAGCAACGCCGAGACCGTTGAGGTCCAGTTTGCCCGCGATAGAACCGAGGTCAATACCGCCGAGCATCCCCAAAATAGAATCCAAAATGCCGCCGCCTTCGTCAGAAGATGTGTCTGTTGAAGTGCCGGTTGACGGGGTGGTTGTATCGGTGGAGGGAGTGGTTGTGTCATCGGTACTTGTGCCGCCGTTGTTGACAACTGTCTGCACCGTGTTCGGGTAAACCGGAACTTTCTTCGGGCCGCCTTTAGACGCAACGCCGTACATAGCGGCAGTCAGCGCCACAGCCAACACGATTGCGCAGAAGCGAACCCAGCCACGCTGTGTCTTTGCCTTTTTTGCCTGAAGTTCTTCAAGCGTAAGATCGGCTTTTTTCTTTTTCGCCATAATGCTCTTCCTTTCGTTGGTTATCGGTTATTCCGTGCGCAAGAGCAGGAATTAATATACGAAATTGTTGTACGTTGCGTCTACGTAGCCTGCGCCGGTACCGGTTGCAACGCTCAGTTCCAGCTTCTTAACATCCATCACGTAGTAGTAGTGCAGGGATTCGAGTTTGCCGTCATCCGTAAGCACAACCGTAACTTCGATTTCCGAGAAGGAAACATCGGAGGATTTGACGGAAAGCAGGCTGCTCAAGAAGCCGAGTGCTTCTTTGATGCCGTCGGCAACTTCCTGTTGGGTGATGAAGTCATCCGTCAGTCTGTTGAGCGACGTGCCGCCGTCTTTCTGCGGGTTGTCAGCGTTCGCAAGCTTAAAGGTGTAGGTGTTGCCGTCGACTTTCAGTTCCTGTAAATCGGAAGCCTGCAACTGGGTTGCTTTCAACGCGTAGTTTGCATTGCCGAAAGTTTCTTTGGCGTCCGCACCTGCGGTGTAAGTTGCGTTTTTATCGCCGCGGCCGATGAAGCCGCCGACAACGGAGTTCAAGTCTGCTTTGGAGTCAACGCGGTGGATAATGCCGTTGAGCGTTTCGGTTGCGCTGCCGACGTCAATTGCACGCGTCAGTTCGCATTTTCTCGCCCAAGTGTACCCTGCGTTTGCCGCCTGTGCGGTTGCCGCGTTAATTGCTTTAACCGCCGCTTCGGCTTCGCTGCTGGCCGGTGCGTTGGCATTTGCCGAACCATTGTCGCCGCTTGCGGAACCGTCGTTCCAGCTCTGGCCGCCGGCGTTGCTGTTCGCATATTCCGCGGCAAGGCTGGAAGCTTCCGCTTCAGCCGCTTCGTTGGCCTTTTTCGCCTGGTTATTTGCAAAGTAAGCTACGCCGCTGACAAGGACAAGTGCAAGCACGATTGCCCAAAAACGGGTCCAGCCGTTGGAACGTCTGATTTTCCGGGCAGCGAGCTCTTCGAGCGTCAATTCTGATTTTTTTGCCATGATTCCGTCTCCCTCTATCTTCCGAATTAATATACGAAGTCGCTGTAAGTGGCTTCGGTGTGCATTGCACCCGTGCCCTTAACAGTCAGGATTGCAACTTTCAGACCGAGCTCGGTAACTTCTGCATCATAGGAATAAGTCAGCTTCTGCAGCTTACCGTCGGTGATGGTCACTTCGACTTTGATGTTGCTGTATGTGCCGACCAGGCTGCTTACTGTAATGCTGCTGCCGACCTGTTCCTGAATTTCTGCGGAAACTTCTTCCTGCGTGACGATGTCGTCCGTCAATCTGTTCAATGCGGTGGCACCGTCTTTCTTCGGGGTGTCAGCATTGGCAAGCGTAAAGGTGTATGTATCACCGTTCTTGGTAAGGCCCTGAAGGTCAGCCGCTTCCAAAGTGGTCGCTTTCAGCTTGTAGCTGTCGCCGTGATAACCGATTTCCGTTGCGGCGTCAGCGCCTTTTGCAATCGTTGCGTCTTTCGTACCGATGCCGATGAAGCCACCGACAACGGAGTTGATGTTTGCGTTGGAGTCCACCGCCTGAATAACGGTGTTAATCGCGTTGGTCGCGGTGCTGCCGCCGACGTCAATGTCTTTGGTAAACTCACTGGTTCTGTTCCAAGTGTAACCGGCCGCTGCTGCCGCTGCGGTTGCTTCGTTAATCGCTTTCGCAGCTTCTTCCGCTTCATTGCTTACCGGTGCGGCTGTGTCGGTAGAAGTGCTGCCGCCCGTGGAGGTTCCGGCCGAACCACCGGAGGCTGTGCCGCTGGCCTGCACACTCTGATAAATCGTGGTGCCCTGGCCGAATGCCACATAGGTGACCGAATAGACAAAAGCCACGGCCAAGAAGAACACGCATGCCCGAACAAAGGTATCGCCGAAAAGCTTTCTCTTTTCCTTTTTACGGGTTTCGCGGGCTTGACGTTCTTCAGGCGTGAGCTCAATTTTCTCTTTCTTTGCCATTCTGAATGAATCCCCTTTCTTATCAATAAACAGATTAACATCCCATGCTAATCGATACTACTACAATTTACAATAAAATCGCACAAATGTCAATAAAGAATCCTTAAATTTTGACGGATTTGTGAAAAAAAGGCACCTGTTTTCGGCAAGCGGTGAAAAAAAGAGGAAAAAAGCGGTTATTGTGCCGGATTTTTCTTGATTTTCAAGGCAATCACCGTAATGTCGTCACACCGACCGGTGGCATTTTGCTTTTTGGCGGCGCGCGCGATTCTTTCGGAAATTTCGGCGCTTGAGTCCTCCGGTTTTGTTTGCGCAAGCGCGTGTTTGACCGCCTGCGGCGCATCTTCAAAAGCACCGTCCGAGCCTAAAAGCAAAAGGTCGCCTTCCTGCAAAAGGCCTTCGGCGGTGGCAAAGGAAATGTCGCGCAAAATCCCCGCCGGCAAAGAGGCTTTTTTGACTTCCGTATATTTCCCCTGCCGCAGCAAAATGGATCTTGCCGCGCCCGCTTTATAGAAAGTCGCGCGGCCTGTGTAAAGGTCGATGTTTAAAATATCGAGCGTAGCGAGCGACTCGTCTTTGGATTTGAGAATTAAAGAGGAATTGACCATTTTCAGCGCGCTCGAATAGCGAATTCCGGCACGCACCAGCTTTGCCGTCAGAGTCGTTGCCATT
>ERZ1643249.1385-NODE-1385-length-24576-cov-4.746625_pt1 | contig 24576 bp, 29 predicted proteins | sample MGYA00579263_ERZ1643249 | MGnify/ENA primary metagenome ERZ1643249 (study PRJEB29033, sample SAMEA4952264) | chicken gut metagenome | biome: Broiler Chicken; feature: Gastrointestinal Tract; material: Caecum | place: Ireland | collected 2018 | study: Broiler... | reverse complement strand
GCAAAGGATTAATGAATGTTACAAAATATATAAATACTGGAGTTTCTTATGTTGGAGGTGCAGAATAATGAAAAAAAACATTAAAATACTAATTATTTTGATTTTTGTATTCATAATTTCTGGTTGTACCATAAGAAGTGATGTTGTGATGGATGTAGATGGGAAGGTTACTGAAAAAGTTAGTGTTTTAAATACTAATGATGCATTTAATTCTCCAAAATATTCGATAAAAGAAGTAATAAACTTTGCGATTGAAGAATATTTACCTGCTTTAAATTTTCGCAATTATTCATATGAAACAATAGTTGGCAGTAAGGAAAGTGGTGCAAGGTTTTCAAATGAATATGATAATATTTGTTCATACTTTCAAGATACCGGGTTTAATCAATACGTATATAAACATGTTGATTGTAGTGAAGATGATTATTTTATTACAATAAAAAATGATAGTGATTATATTCCATATTGTGGGGATTGTTCTGATTGGCCAAGTTTGAATAATATAACGTTAAAATTAACGTTACCTGTTAATGCTGAAGAAAATAACGCCGATGAAGTTGATGGGACGACATATATATGGAAGTATGATGAAAACACAAAAGATAAAAATTTTTATATAAAAATAAGTAAAGTATCTTTAGAAGAAAATAAAAGATTATTAGAAGAACAAGAAAAAAGTAAGGCTTTAAAAAATAAAATTATAACTATTAGTACTGTTATTATAATTTTGCTTGCTTTAGGAATTGTTTCTTTAGTGTTTTATAAAAAATATAAACAAAACAAAATAGATTATAAATAAAACTTATACCAAATATTTTAAATATTTGGTATAATGTTTTTGTATGGATTAATAACTTATGTTTGGAGGCTAATGATGAAATTAAAGTTTAGGGCAGATCATAAAGACATAGTTGCTTTTTTATGGGCGTGTTTGCTTCTTTTAATCGTGGTTTCTTTATGTGTGGTTAACCTATATCATACTGGAGAAATCGGTGATATTCCAAACACACAAGGTTTTAAGTGGACTTTTAATTTTATAAAGGGATTTTTTCCTCCTTATTTAGGCTATACGCTTGTTTTTTGGATTTTATCAATAGTCTTACTTATGGTTAGTGTTTCGTCCCATTTTTTTAGTAGAGAAAAAGGTTTTGGTATCGTTGAAGGCAAAAAAGAAGATGGATTTGGAAGATTTGCTAAAGAAGATGAATATAAAAAATTTAAAGACGTTGAACCAGTTGAAATAAGTTCAAAAGAGTCTGCAAACGCTGGATTTCCTTTAGTGTATGATAAAAAGAAAAACCTAGTGCACGTTGATAATGGTGAATCCCATTCTTTGGTTATTGGTGCTACTGGTTCAGGTAAAACGCAGATGATAATTCTCCCTTTGGTTAGCCTTTTATCAAAAAAAGGTGAGTCGATGGTTATTACGGATCCAAAGGGAGAAATATTTGAAAAAACCGGAGAAATGCTAAAAGACTTAGGATATGATGTAATAGTAGTTAACTTCCGTGATCCTAAAAACGGAAGTTGTTGGAATCCTTATACGCTTCCTTATAAATATTATAAAGAGGGAAATCAAGACAAAGCTAACGAACTTTTAAATGATATGGCAATAAACATCGCAACTGATGAAAAGTCTGATGATCCGTTTTGGACAAATTCAGCAGCGGATTATTTAACAGGTTTATCTTTGGGAATGTTTGAGGATGCTAAAGAAGATGAAATAAGTATCTCAACCGTTAACCTAATGATGACGGTAGGAGAAGAAAAAACTGGTGCATCAACCTACATGAAAGAATATTTTAAATTTAAAGATCCGGCATCGCCTGCAGCGATAAACGCATTGGGAACGGTAAACGCACCCCAAGATACTAAGAATTCAATATTATCTGTATTAAAACAAAAAATTAAGGTGTTTGCGGTTACCCAAAACTTAGCTGAAATGCTTTCACGTAGTGATTTTGATATGGAAACGATTGGTGAAAGAAAGACTGCGGTTTTCATGATTATCCAGGATGAAAAGACTACATACCATGCTTTAGCAACCATATTTGTAAAACAATGTTATGAATCATTAATTGCGGTTGCACAAAGGCATGGTGGTAAATTGCCGGTTAGAACGAACTTCTTACTTGATGAATTTGCAAACATGCCAAAGTTCAAAGATATTACAACGATGATTACAGCGGCAAGGTCAAGGCAAATTAGAATGACAATGATTATTCAGAACTTTGCACAATTAGTTCAGGTTTACGGTAAAGAAGATGCTGAAACCATTCGTGGTAACTGCGGTAACTTACTTTATTTATTAACTGGTGAATTATCTGCGTTAGAAGAGATAAGTAAGTTATGTGGTGATAAGATAGTTAAAGTGGGTAAAGATAAAAAAGAAGAAACAAGACCATTAATAACGGTTACCGAGCTTCAAAGGTTTAAACAGGATGAGGTTTTGATTTTAAAACATCGTCTTCCACCGTTAAGAACAAAGTTTTTGCCTTTCTGGAGTACTGATTTTGGTTATGGTAAAAACAATGAAAAAGTGCCTAAAGCAACGTTACCATCCCATGAGCAACAACCGATTAAATTGTTTGATATAAGAGAATTTGTAAAGAAGAAAAAAGAAGAATCACGTAACGAATTATTTGGTGGAAACAATCCGTTTGGTGGGGGAGGAAGTCCATTTTCTAACTCACCTTTTGGAGGAGGTAGCCCTGTAAATCCGTTTGGTTCATTAAATTCTCAAAATAATTCTAATCCATTTAATCCTTTTGGTGCTCAAAATAATTCTCAATTTTCTCCATTTAATAATCAAGTTAATGGTGACAAAAAAAATGTCCTAACAAATGATTCGGATGAATCGTTAAACATTGATGACATGATAAAGAAAATTGATGCTAGGATTGCTGAATTAGAAGCAGAAGAAAAAGCTGATAACTTAGCTAAGGAAAACGAGCAAATAGCTTCTGAAAAGCCTTTGGTTGAAGATATAAAAGATAACGTTTCAAGTAGTTCTTTACCGGATTCTAAGGCAATAATACCAACTGGCAAGATAGATTTTACTAATTTTAATAATAAATCATCTTTTAATACTAACGTTAAGCACGACATAATGGACGATTATTTAGAAGATTTATCTTTTGATGAGGAAGAAAAGCCATCTAACGTTATAAAAGAAGAAGCTATAGTTAAAAAGGATAACATTAGTGATAACGTTAAAACAAACGATGATGTTTATGTTAATAAAGATGAAATAAATAAAATTATGAATGAAAAAGAAAACAACGATGATGATGGTTTCTTTGATGAATTCTTTGAGTAAAAAGCACTTTAATTAAAGTGCTTTTTTCATATATTAAAATAGGGTGATTACTTTGCAAATAGAGTATAAAAACATAATTGATAAATCTAAAATAATTGATATTAGAAATTCAATTTCATATTTAGATAAAAACATAAAAGGAAGTGTTAATGTTCCTAGACTTATGCTTATGTCAAGCCCTGACTTATACATAAATAAATGTGATACTTATTATTTAATTTGTGATAAAGGAACAGTAAGTTTATCATGTGCAAAAATTTTAAACGCATTAGGCTACAAATGTTATAGCGTAATAGGAGGTATAGAAGGTATAAAAAATTAATAGCCTTCTTTTATTTATTAATTTTATGTTGTATAATTACTATAGTATGGAGGTAACAAATGGAATACATAATTATTGGTTTATTAGTTTTAATCGTTATATTAGTTATTTTTTCTATATCTAAAAACATAAATGAAAGTAATATTACCGAGAGGTTAGGCAAATTAGAAACTAGTTTGGTGAAAGAATTAGGTGAATTTAAAAGTGATGTTAATATTTATTTAAATGGTAATTTTGATAAACTTAACGAGAAAATAGAAAGAAAGTTAAACTTGATTAATGATCACGTAAATGAAAGGTTAGATGAAAATTTTGAAAAAACAAACAAGACCTTTACTTCGGTTATAGAAAGATTATCTAAAATAGATGAAGCACAAAAGAAAATAGATGGCTTATCTACTGATATAGTTTCGCTTCAATCAATTCTTACTGACAAGAAAACCAGAGGAATATTTGGAGAGGTTAATTTAAAACACATTATGGTTAGTGTCTTTGGTGAAAATAACGACTCAATATATAAAATGCAATATACTTTTAATACGGGGGTAATTGCGGATTGCGTTTTATTTGCACCCGAACCACTTGGAACGATTGCGATTGATTCTAAGTTTCCGCTTGAAAATTATCGTGTAATGATTGATAAAAAACTAGGAATAATAGAAAGGCAAAACGCTGAAAAACAGTTTAAGCAAGATGTGAAAAAACACATTGATGCTATAGCTAATAAATATATTATAAGAGGCGTAACCAGTGATCAGGCCATAATGTTTTTACCAGCGGAAGCTTTGTTTGCGGAGCTTAATGCTTATCATCCTGACATAATAGATTATGCTTACAGAAAAAGGGTATGGATTGCATCGCCTACAACGTTAATGAGCACTTTAACAACGATAGAGTTAGTTATGAAAAACATTGAAAAAGATAAGTATACTGGTATAATTCATGAAGAACTAAATAAGCTATCTATTGATTTTGCTCGTTATAAAGAAAGATGGGATAAATTATCAAGGAGCATTGAAGCAGTAAGCCGTGATGCTAATGATATACACATAACTACTGATAAAATTTCTAAGAGATTTGACGCAATAAATAACGTTGACAATTTAAAAATAGAAGAAGAAAAAAAATAATTTGACAAAGTTATTTTATGATGTTATTATTTATATTACGCACCATAAAAATGGTGTTAGGGTAGTAAATACTATTTGAAAGGAAGATATAAATAATGGCATTGCCAAAACAAAATTCAAAAAGGAAGTATTTAACTGAAGAAGAATGTATGGAGGAAGTAAAAAGATTCAAAGCAGCATATGATATACATATGTCTGATAAAGAACTTTTTAATCATCATTTAGAAGGTGTATTAGGTCTTTCAAACATTAAATTACCTATTAACGAACAAGTGTTTGTTGATATTGATGATTCAGATAAGGAAACCAAGTTAAAAGAAGCATTTTCGGAAAACAAAAACTTTGTTGTAACTGCAAGTGGTTTTATAGGAGATATTGATACGTTTAAGAAAATGTATTTATTAAGAGAAAAAGTTGAACAAAGTGATGACGTTGATGTTGTAGAAACATATGATGAAGATGGTTTTAATTTTAATGCTAGTGTTAAATTCATAAAAAGAACTTAGTATTTATATACTAGGTTCTTTTTGATAATTCAATTATTTTGTTCATGTCGTCATCTTTTGCCATTATGTTTTTATGGGTTTTATGGCACTTTTCACAAAGGTATATTATCTTAAATGAATCTTTAAATTTTTCGATACCCACTGGCTCAAGCATACCTTTACATGAATTGTTTCTATCACCCGGATTTATGTCAACATGTTTTGAATATAAACAGTATGGACAGTGGTCTCTTGCAGTATATCCCAATTTTTTAACTTTTTTACCACATTTTTCACAAACAAAAGATTCATCAATCATGTTAAAAGTTTTCATGTTTAATCACCAGGTAAATTATAACATTTATTTAAAATATTGTCTAAATATGTTATAATTATTAAGAAATTAGGTGAATGTATGATAATAAAAGATATTGATGATAAAAAAAGAAATTTTAGACTTTTAATTGAAGAGCTTGTAAATTCAGGTATGTCAGAATTTACAACAAAAGCTTTAGATGTCTTAAATAAGATAAAAAGTTATGCTGATCAAAAGGGTAGTGGCAAAAATGCAATATAAAGTAACTATTGAAAACTTTGATGGACCACTTGACCTTTTACTCCATTTAATCAAAGAGCAAAATATTGAAATATATGATATTAAAATAGAAGAAATTACCAAAGGGTATTTAGATTACATACATGCTATGAAAGAACTTAACTTGTCAGTAGCAAGTGAATATTTAGTTATGGCGTCAGAGTTAATAGAAATGAAGTCAAAAATGTTACTACCAAAACATAAATCCGAAACGGAAGATGACTATGAGGAAGATCCAAGGGAAGTTTTGATAGAAAGATTGTTAGCATACAAAAAATATAAAGAAGTTACCGAAGAATTTAAGAATTTAGAAATGACAAGAAAACTAATTTTTACTAAAGAACCTGAAAATTTAAGTTTTTATGCAAAGGAAGAAGCTAAAAAAGATGATTTAGGAGTTAATGATCTTATAGAAGCGTTTAACGCTTTGTTAAAAAGAAAAGAACTTGATAAACCAATTGCAACCAAGATAACAAAAAAAGAATTATCTTTAGTAGAAAAAATAAAAAGTATTAAAAAAATTCTTCATGAAAGAAAAAAGGTTAATTTTGAAGAATTATTTGATGTTGCAACAAAAGAAGAAGTTATAGTTAGTTTTCTTTCCATATTAGAAATGATAAAAAAAGATGAAATTTTAGTTAAACAAGATAATAATTTTAAAACGATTACTATTTCGTTAAAAGAAGGTGATTAAAATGAAACTGGGTGTATTAGAAGGATTACTTTTTGTTGCGGGAGAAGATGGATTATCTAAGGAAGAAATAATGCGGTTACTTGATTTAGATGAGCAAGGTACCCAAGATATTTTAGATAAATTTTCAAACGAATTAAAAGCGGATAATAGGGGATTAAAGCTTGTTTATTTAGGAAATAAGTATAAGTTATCTACTAAAGAAGAACATAAAGAGTATTATGAATTGTTAGTTCATGAAACGATATCTAGTACTTTAACCCAAGCATCATTAGAAGTTCTTGCAATAATAGCTTATAACGAACCAGTATCCATTGGTATGATAGATGAAATAAGGGGAGTATCAAGTAGGGATATTGTAAGAAAATTACTTTATAGGGGATTAATTGACTTCGCTGGAAAAAGTGATTTGCCGGGAAAACCAATGCTTTATAAAACAACAAATAAATTTTTAGATTATTTTAATTTATCATCACTAGAAGATTTGCCGGAACTGAAGGTTCCTGAAGATGTAAGCGATGATGAAAAAGAATTGTTTATTTCTAAATATAAAGAAAATGAATAACATATATTGTGGTTATATATTTTTTATGTTAAGCTATTTATAGAAAGGAAGTTTTAAAATGTTAATAGTTTTAATAGTTATTGCAGTTATTATATTATTGTCAATCAAACAAATAAACGAGTATGAAAGAGGAATTAAGTTTACGCTAGGTAAGTTTAGTAAAATCATGAATCCAGGTTGGCGTTTGGTATTTCCTATTTTTCAAAGTTATAGGAAAGTTGACATAAGAACTAAAGCGGTTGACGTACCTGAGCAAGATGCTATAACTAAAGATAACGTATCAGTAAGAATAAACGCGGTTATTTATTATAAAGTATTTAACGCATCAAAAGCTGTATTAGAAGTAGAAAACTTTTATTTCGCGGTAGGACAATTAGCACAAACAACCATGCGTAACGCGGTAGGATCAGTATCACTTGATGAGCTTTTAAGTGAGAGGGATAAAATATCTACAGAGATTTGTAAGATAATAGATGAAGCAACGGATCCATGGGGTATAAAAGTGGAAAACGTAGAGTTAAAAGACGTTTCTTTACCAGAGGAAATGAAAAGGGTGATTGCAAGGGTAGCTGAGGCAGAACGTGAAAAACAAGCGGTTATTACAAAAGCAGAAGGTGAAGTTGAAGCATCAGAAAACTTAGCTAAAGCCGCAAGTTTAATGTCTAAGACACCAGGAGCAATGCATTTAAGAACTTTATCTACGTTAAGTGACATATCTGGAGATAAGTCAAATACCATTATTTTTGCGTTACCAGTAGAAGTTTTAAAAAGCTTTGAGGGTAAAAGTCTGTCCGAAGATAAGATAGAAGACATAATAAAAAAAGTAACTAAAAAATAGCAAACGTTATTTGCTATTTTTTTCTTTTAGTACTAAATTTTCCAAAACATTCCATTACTAGTCTTGGGGTTATATTATTATCATCAATTTTCTTTAATTCTTCATCTACTTTTGACTGAATACTTGGCTCAAAGCGAGAGTAAGTATCAGAAAGCATTCTTAAATATTCGTAGTATTCATCTTGTTTTCCGGTTAAGTAAGCTTCGTATTTTGTTAACTCAAAAGCACTAAGCCCTCTTAGAAAATCAACGTCTTCTTCGGAGTAATTTGGTTTATTGCATTTTTTTTCTTCTCTTTGTTTATCTTCAAGCATTTTTTTTAGGCTAGTTAATAATTCTAACATTAATTTAAATTTTTTAGGTTTACTTTTTTCATGTTGATATTGTTTAATCAAATCTTCCGCTCTAGATAAAATGGCATTAAAATATTGTTTATTAAACTCATAAGTTTCGTGTTTATTCAATTTTATCACTTCTTTTTTTTCTGAGTATTATAACATAATTTAAAAAAAATAAAAAGCCTTAATAAATAAGGCTTTAAATTTAAAAATGGTACCGGTAGTCGGGGTCGAACCGACATGGTATTGCTACCACTGGATTTTGAGTCCAGCGCGTCTACCAATTCCGCCATACCGGCAGGTACAGATTGATTATAACATAAAACATCTTAATTTGATACAGTTTTTTAATAAAAAGTGATATAATTATATAGAGGTGAAGCTTTATGAAATATTATTGTATAGGTATAAAAGGTTCTGGAATGGCAACGCTTGCTGAAATACTTTTTGATTTAGGTAATGATGTGTCTGGTTATGATGATTATAAAGAATATAAATTTACGCAAGAAGGAATAGATAAAAGGGGAATAAAAATATATTATGATACTAATCATGAAATAGATAATGATACGATTGTTACGTATTCTAAGGCTTTTAGCATGGACCATCCGGAAATAAAAAGAGTTAAACAATTAGGTCTTAAAATAATAGAATATAACGAGTTATTAGGACATTTAAGTGCAGAATTTAAAACTATTGGAGTAAGCGGAACTCATGGAAAAACAACAACTTCAACCATGATATCAACCGTACTTAAGCAAACTAAAGGTTGTAATTATTTTATAGGTGATGGTACCGGTTTTGCTGACGATAAAAACAAACTTTTTGTATTGGAATCTTGTGAGTATAAAAAACATTTTTTATCATACCAACCTTATTATGCTGTTGTAACAAACATAGAGCTTGAACACACTGAATGTTATAAAGACATTAATGAGATAATAGAAACATTTACTTTATTTGCTAATAAAGCAAACGTTGTTGTTGCTTGTGGGGACGACTTAAACGTAAGAAAAATGAAATTAAATAATAAAGTAATTTATTATGGATTTAATGATGATAATGACGTGGTAGCTAAAAACGTTGTGTTAAGTAAAAACGGAAGTGAATTTGATGTTTATATGAATAAGAAATTATACGGACACTTTGACATTCCTGTTTTTGGTGATCACATGGTACTAAATGCCTTAGCATGCATTACTATTTGTGATTTAGAGGGTGTAAAAAAAGAGGATATCCACAATACTTTAGAAACGTTTAGTAATGCTAAAAGAAGGTTTAAAGAAAAAGTGTTTGGTAACGTTGTAACCATTGATGATTACGCACATCATCCAACGGAAATAAAAGTAACGATTGCATCAGCAAGGCAAAAATACCCTAATAAGGAAATAGTTGCGGTATTCCTACCCAATACTTATTCCAGGACTGAGGCTTTGATGGACGATTTCGTAAGTGCGTTAAAGTCTGCCGATAAAGCATACGTAATGGACATACATTGTGATAGGGAAAACAAAGAGGATTACCCTAACGTATCAAGCGATGAAATAATAAAAAAGGTACCTGGTTCAGAAAAAATATCAATACAAACCGTAGATAAATTATTAAAGCATGATAATGCAGCTATATGTTTTATGAGTTGTACTAACATATATGAGATAGAAAATAAATTTGAAGAATTACTTAAGAATAAAAAATAGGAAAAAAATCATCATAATAATGGTGATTTTTTTATGAGGATATTAATAACTGGAGCAGCATCAGGAATAGGGTATTTAACCGCACTTACTTTAGCCGAAAGAGGTCATTTTGTATATCTTACTTGTCACACTCAAAAACAAGTATTAAACGTTAAAGAAAAGGTAAGTGATTATGAAAACATTAAGGTATTAAAAGTTGATATAACTAAAGCTGATGACCGAAAAAAAGTATTAGAATTAGACGTTGACGTTTTATATAGTAACGCTGCAGCAGGCATATCAGGTTCTATTTTAGAACACAATATTACTGAAGTAAGAAAAGTATTTGAAGTTAACGTTTTTTCTAATTTTTTATTAGTAAAAGATGTTTTAAGACAAATGATAGAAAAAGACTCGGGAAGAATAGTTGTTATGTCTTCTTTAGCAGGTGAGGTTACCATTCCTTTTTTAGGAGTTTATTCCGCTACTAAAGCTAGCATAAACAGTTTGGCAAGATCACTTAAATTAGAACTTAAAACACTTGATACTCGTGTTGATATTGCCCTTGTTGAACCGGGACTTTATCATACTGGTTTTAATAATTATGTAATTGATAGTAAATATAATAACGATAAGTATTTTAAAGATGTAAAAGATATCCTTTATAATTTAGAGCACGCTTTTTTGTTTTTGACTGAAAAAAATGATTTAGATTCAATTGTTATACAAATTGTAAGAGCAGTAGAAGATAAAAAATTAAAAAAAGTATACAAAGCGCCATTTTTGCAATCATGGTTAGTTAAGGTTTTATCTTTGTTTAAATGATTTACACATTTAAACTTATAAAAACAGCTTATGAAAATTAAGCTGTTTTATTTATATTAGTTTTTGTAATTGATTAGTTATCCACATCATAAGTAAATTTACGATGTAATTAATTTCTTTTTCAGTTAGATTTCTTCCTTTAGGGATATGATGCCATTTTTCTAAGCAACTTCTACAACAACATGCACAAGCATGTTGTGCTATAAAAACAGGGTGGCCTTTCATGGGCGTTTGTTTTCCGTCATTAGGTATCACGGAAGGTGCTAACCTTTTATTTATAAAATCATAGGCATGCTTTCTTATTTCATCCATTCCTTTTTCATTAATATAATCTACCATGTATTTTCTTAAACGAAAACTATTTCTAAATTTAGATTTAGATAACTTTTCTAAAATAATATCATAATCTATCATTTTTAATTATTTATTTTTAATGTATTCTTTATATAAAATATCTTTTAATATTAACATGGCATCTTGGTAGCTGTATCCATAATCATTCATTAATGAAGTAGTAAGTTCATTTAATTTCTTTTCATAATCTTTTACGTTTATTTTATTTTTATACGTTTCAAGAACGGGATATTTTTTTGACCATGCCTTTGACCAGTCAACTTTATCTTGATTTTGTTCATTCGTATTTTTAATTATTTTTTCTATGTTTTTAATTTTTAACACCTCTTTTTTGTAACTAATCTATATTCTCACATTCATGTTTTTCTATTGAACACCTAACGTTTTTAGCTTCCCCTGAAAAATCTCCTTCTTCACCTTCAAAATATACGTATCCATTCTTAATTTCTTTAACTTTAGCCATATATAAATTTACAATTGAAGATAAATCTTTTTTCTTTGTATTAATTCCATCTAACGTATACTCATAAACCCTTCCTCCAGAACACCTTGTAATATATAATTTGTCTTCTGAAAAATAATTTTCATTTTTATGTTTATAAGAACTTGAATTACAAGACTCAAACTCGTCAATTTTAATATAATCATTATCAGAGATTTTGTAAAATAATCCATCAAATGATGCTTCACTACCTTTAGGGGTAATATCCGTAACAACATAAGTTTCTTCTTGCTTTGTTTTATCATTTACAATTTGATAAATCATTGTTTTTGTATCTCTATCCTTTAAATCATAATGCTTTAAATCATCATATTGATTATTATTGCAACCACAAACACAAAAAATCAGCATTAACGCAACTAATAATTTTTTCATCTTTATCACCATAATTATTATATCATGTGACGTAAATTAATTCTATATAAAGCGGTAAATTATATCGATATTTATAACGTAATATGTTTTTTATAAATAAAAAAAACTAGATACTTTATCTAGTTATTTTCATTTGGTAGCGACGGGGGGGATCGAACCCTCGACCTTTCGGGTATGAACCGAACGCTCTAGCCAGCTGAGCTACATCGCCATAAACTACAAGCAATATAATGTTATCATATTTGCTTGGTTTTGACAAGTTCTTTTAGAAAAATTAACATAAATATTTTATTTTTTTAAATCAGATTCATATAGCATCTTGTAAAAATCAGATTTGTTTAATAATTCTTTATGGGTTCCAGATGCTATAACTTTTCCATCATCAATTACGAAAATTTTATCACAATCAATTATTGTAGATAATCTATGGGCAATTATTAATATTGTATATTTACCATGTAAGTTATTGATTGCGTTTTGTATTTCACTTTGAGTCTTGTTATCAAGAGCGGAAGTAGCTTCGTCAAATAAGATAATTTCTGTTTCTGTAAGTAATGCTCTAGCTATAGCTAATCTTTGCTTTTGACCGCCAGATAATATAACTCCATTTTCACCAATTACTGTATCATACTGGTTAGGTAAAGACATTATATATTCATCAATGCAAGCTAATTTGCAAGCCTTTCTAATTTCTTTCATTGTAGCATCTTTTTTTGCTAAACTTAAATTATCTCTAACTGAAAAATTAAAAATGTATGGATTTTGTGTGATAATTGACATATTGTTTCTAATTGAATCACAGCTTAAATCATTTATGTTATGATTGTCTAATAAGATTTTTCCGGAATCAATTTGATATAATCTGGATATTAAATTGAATATCGTTGTTTTACCAGCACCACTTTTTCCTACGAAAGCCACTTTTTGATTTGCGTTAATTTTAAAACTCATGTTTTTTATTAACGTATTTAGTTTATTGTAGCTAAAGTTAACGTTTGAAAATTCAATATTTCCATTGAGCTTTTTAATCTTTATTTTTCCAAATTTTTCTTTTTCAAAAATATTATTATTCATAATTTCGAATATACGATTAGATGCTACAATAAATTTTTTGTTATATTCTAATAATTGAGCAACCCCTAATAATAAGTTTTCTATTCTTGTTTGATAATTATATATAATTACAAAAGTAGGTATAGTTAATAATTTATTTATATATAAATAACAACCTAACAAGATAAATAAAAAGTTACTTATTGAACGAACGTTGTTTTCAATATATGAATAGAAGTTTTTAACCCGTAGCATTTTTACTTCTTCGTTAGATGTTTCAATTATTTTTAAAGATGTCTTTTTTAATATTGTATTACTTGCGTTTAAAACCTTTAAATCCCTAATTCCACGTACTAATTCTCCTGTTAATCCAGTCTTTGTTTCTTGAAGCTTTTTTACATTTTTTTGAATTTCATATTGTTTGTTTAGTCTTTTTTTATTAATTAGAAAAATACTGATTGACATAATAATAGCATACAAGAATAAATATTTATTTAATATAAAAATTGCAAACAGTACCCCAATGTTTGAAATTACGTAAGATGTCCAAAAAGCATACTCCATAAACATTGAAGAAATATCTTGGGTATCTTTATTTAATCTGTCGATAAATAATCCAGAACCTGCTTTATCTAATTCTTTTACTTCTAATTTTAAAGTTTCTTTAGCAATCGCGATTTGTAAGTTTACCAGTGTCTTTTGGTATATTTTTTGGTAAAAAAAGCTTTTAAAAAAATAAACGATATATAAAACAAGTTGAATTATAAGTACTAAAATAGCAGATAAAATTAATTGGGAAATTAAAGCATCAGTAATATTTAAAATTATTTTCGCAGTAAATAAAGGCAGTGCTGCTCCTAAAAATCCTTCTATAATGCTAACAATGGCGTAACTTATTAAATTACCTTTACATTCTTTAATGTATGGCCATGTTTTTTTTATGTTTTTTAATAGAATATTATTTTTTATCATGATTTCTTTTACACCCCCTGCTGATAAGTAACTATATTTTATCATAATTTTAGCTATTGGTTTTTATAAAATAAAAAAAGTTTAAAAAGTTTTAAATAAAATATTGATTATTACTTTTTTTGTAGCTATAATAAATAGCCATACATGTCAAGGACTTTGTAATTACTTTATGTTGGTGGTGGTAATATGAATTATGAAACTGTTGAATTAAAAACAAAACGACTAATAATAAAGAAAGGACAAAAAGAAGATTTTTTAAGGGTTTATGAATATGACTTTAATAAATTAAAAAACGTTGATGGTGAATGTAAACTAGTAAAGAATGATCCTAATAAGATATTATCTTTATTTAATGGTGGAATAAAAAAATATTATTCTAAGTTAAAAAAAGCCCATATGTTTGATTGGATTGTTTACCTTGATAATGAGCCTATTGGTAATATATTAACAACTGACGAAGACCCTAAAAACATGATGATTGAAATAATTTATAACTTGCATCCTAGTTATTGGGGTAATGGGTATATGCCTGAGGCTGTTGCTTGTGTGATTGATTATTTGTTTAAATTGGGTTATGAAAGTATAGTTTGCGCTTATTTAGATGGTAATTTAAAAGCTAAACGTACTTTGACGAAGTTAGGTTTTAAGCCATATAAGATAAACGAGGATGCTTTTAAGAGTAAAACTGGTAACATGATTGATGAGTATAAAACCATAATGACTAAGGAAGATTGGCTGTCAAGAACGCAAAAAATAAGTAAACTAAAAGATTCTTTATAGAATCTTTTTTTAATTATTTGGTATAATTAGATTAGAGGTGATAACATGAAAATTTTGGTTACTGGGGGTACCGGTTTTATAGGTAGTCATACCTGCGTAGAATTACTAGATGCTGGTTATGATGTTGTAATAATAGATAATTTATCTAATTCTAAAAAAGAAGTGGTAGGTTACATAGAAAATATTACTAATAAAAAGGTTTCATTTTATGAAAATGATGTGTGTGATAAAGAGGCTTTAAGAAATATTTTTAAAGAACATAAAATAGATGCAATAATACACTTTGCGGGTTATAAAGCAGTAGGTGAATCCGTTAGTAAACCACTTATGTATTATCGTAACAACTTGGATTCAACGTTATCTTTACTTGAGGTAGCTAATGAATTCGGCGTTAAAAAAATAGCTTTTTCTTCTAGTGCAACCGTATATGGAAAACCTAAGAGTTTACCAATTAAGGAAAACTTTCCTTTATCTACGACAAACCCATATGGAACAACAAAGCTTATAATTGAAGGGATATTAAGGGATTTATATAAAGCTGATAACGAATGGAGTATTGCTATATTAAGGTACTTTAACCCGATTGGTGCACATGAGTCTGGTCTTTTAGGTGAAAATCCTAATGGTATACCAAATAACTTAATGCCTTACATAATTAAGGTAGCAACACATGAGTTAGAATGTTTAGGTATTTTTGGTAATGATTATGATACGCATGATGGAACTGGTGTAAGGGATTATATTCACGTGGTTGATTTAGCTAAAGGACACGTAAAGGCCATAGAGAAGGTTCTTAATAGTACTGGGTGTGATGCGTATAATTTAGGAACAGGTAAAGGATATAGTGTTCTTGATTTAGTAAATACTTTTATGAAAGTAAATAACGTTGCCGTTAAGTACGCAATTAAAGAAAGAAGACCTGGAGATATTGATGCTTGCTATGCAGATCCTTCTTATGCTTATGAAAAATTAGGTTGGAAGGCAGAAAAAAACGTAGAACAAATGTGTAAGGATGCTTATAATTTTGTAAAGAAAAATAAAGAATAATTTTTTAGTAAGGAGATTAGAAATGAGAAAACTAAATAACGTTTTAATATTTTTAGCTAGTTTGGCTTCAGTATGTTACGCGGTTAGGGATCTTAACATAGGAGCTTATGATAGACTTTTAGCCAGCTTATCAATAATTTTTGTACTATTTATTCCTAGAATAGTTAATTCGATATTTAAAATAAAGATCAATGACGCTATGCAGCTTGTATATATTTTATTTATAATACTTGCACAGTTCTTAGGAAGTGTTGTTAATTTATATAATAGTGTATGGTGGTATGATTTGTTTGCACATTTTTTAGCGGGAGTTTTAACGTCTATTTTTGCACTGGTTGTAATGGATTGGTTTGGTGTTTACAAAGACAAAAACAAGGCTTTTAACGTTTTATTTATAATAAGTTTTAGTTTGATGATTGCTTCTTTATGGGAGTTTGTAGAGTTTGGCGCTGATACTTTTTTAGGAATGAATGTTCAGCATAACTTAGATACAGGAGTTAATGATACGATGGAAGATATGTTAATCGCTTTTTTTGGAAGCATTATAATTTCTGTATCATATTTAATTGAAAACAAAGTAAGTAAAAGTGGTTTCATAAAGAAAGTTGTGGAAAACATAAAATAAGAGGTTGCTTTAATGAAATTAAATGATTTAGCTGAAAAAATAAAAATTAAAATAGAAATCAATAAAAAAATGGATCGATTAAGAAGATACATTATAAAAAGAAACGAAAATAAAGAAAAATATTATTTACCACTATCTTTTGTGAATGATGTAGAAAACAAGTTAAAAAAATATCCTGCTTTAACGCAAATTTACTTAAGTCAGTTAGATTACGTTCCTAAAATAGATGGTAAGTTACCAAGACAAGCTGGTAAAGCTTTAGAACAACTTTTTTCTAATGAAAATTTGGTTGTAGGAAGACATATTGGTGGTTTAACCGCTAACCAAATGAAGGATATTAATTTTAGTTTTAGATATGAATCGAATGATATTACTAGTACGGTTATGTTTAATAAATCATTAAGTACGGGAATTGATACGTTTTTATTAAGTGATTTTGTTTATCATTGTCATAGTGATAAAGTTATTAATAGTTATAAAAACGGTAGAAGTGTTACCATATTTGCTTTTCCTAAAGAAATTTTTAAAGACGCTTCTTTACCTATATGGTATCATAACCAATTAGATAACATGTATTATTTAGTACCACAATTCATACTTGGGTCGTTTTCGTATGATTATGAAAAAAAAGAAATCGTGTTTGTTCAAAATCCTAATTTTAATCCCAATGCTAAGTATAAAACAGAAGGACTAGAATACGATGAATCTCAAAACCAAGTCACAAAAGTAAACTCACGTGCTTTATGAAGCATTTGTCATAAAACAAAAAGTAAACCTAAACTTGGTTTACTTTTCATTTATTCCGTATTTTAAGCTTATCGGGTCTAAAAAAACATCGGTTTTTGGTGGATTATACGTTAGTATTCCAAAAATCACGTATATGATTATTACCAGTATTATTGCAACGTTTTCCATATGTAAATCCGTTTTTTTAATAATTATTACCGATATTAGCTGTGATATTATTATTGTTATTAACATTAATAATATCGTAAGTGGTAAATATTCTCCAAAAGAATAATAAATTGGCAAGTACAATATTAAGAAAATTGGTATTGATAAAAAAGAAACACAAACGTTAGATATACATATGTTTTTAAAAGGTAAATCTTTTAATTTTACTATTATTTTTTGAATTACCCCAGATAATAATATGCTACCAAATAATATTTTCATGTGCTCCATGATACTTTCGTTAACGGGCGCTACTATACTAGTTAAAAAGCAAGGAATTTTATCATATAAAAAATGAAGAGGGAAACAAAGAATAAACGCAATTATAACACCTAAAATTTTTAAATTTCTAAGACTCATACATACCTCCTAATAATTATTATGCTATATCATGGTTTTTAATTTACATGATTTATGTTAAAATTATTAAAGAGGTTCAAAGGAAGTGCTTAAATGAAAGATTATAAGGACGTTGAAAGAAGTATAATTGTTAGGTTTAGAAAAGAAATTTACAGGCCGTTTACTAAAGCTATTAGAGATTATGAATTAATAAAAGAAGGCGATAAAGTAGCGGTTTGTATATCAGGCGGAAAAGATTCTTTTTTGTTAGCAAAATGTATAGAAGAAATACATAAGCACGGGAACGTTAATTTTGAAGCCAAGTACATAGTCATGGATCCGGGATACAATAAGGAAAACAGGAATTTAATAGAGGAAAATGCTAAAAAACTTAACATTAACATAAATATTTTTGATTCAGACATATTTAGCAGTGTTTATAACGTAAACGAAGGTTCCCCATGCTATTTATGCGCAAGGATGCGAAGGGGATGCTTATATTCGTACGCTCAAAGTCTAGGCTGTAATAAAATAGCTTTAGGACATCACTTTGACGATGTTATTGAAACAACCCTACTTAGTATTATTTACGGTGGTGAAATAAAAGGTATGATGCCGAAACTTCATAGTGATAACTTTGATAACATGGAATTAATTAGACCGCTTTACTTAGTAAGGGAAAAAGATATAAAAGCTTGGGTAAAATATAACGATTTGAAATTTTTAAATTGTGCATGCCGTTTTACCGAAAAAAATAACGACGTTGATAACCAAAATTCGAAAAGGCTAGAAATAAAAAAATTAATAGAAGGTCTAGAAAAAGAAAGTAAGTTTATTCCTTATAATATATTTAGGTCAACCGAAAACGTTAACCTTGATATGATGAGAGCGTATAAAACAAAAGGGGAAAAACATAATTTCTTAGATACTTATGATGAAAGAAGGTAAAAGATATGGATATAAAAAACAAAAGGTACGTAATTTTAGAATTAATTCCAACTTCACCTGATCCTAAAAAAGGAGATATAGCACAAATTTCTGCTCTTAAAATTAATAAAATGACGTTAGAAGATAGGTTTGATTATAGGTTAGATAAATCTAAAATAAACATACCAGACATATTAAAAATGTTAGATTATGATATTGATTCTTTTAAATACGTAAAAACAACTAAAACAATAATGAAAAAATTTAAAAATTTCTCTGAAGATTTACCATTACTAATCATTGATAATTCATATACAAGAAAGTATTTAGACTATATGGAAAACGAAAAAGTATCAATATTTAAGCTTATGAATCTTGAAGTTACTGATGACGTTTTTGAAAAACTTATAAGTAAGTATAATTTACAACCAAGTAGTTATTTAGTTGATTTAATGTATGAAGCTTTGGTAATGGAGCTTGGTTAACATGAAAATACAGCGTGTAGAAGTTGGGTACTTAAAAGAAAACTGTTACGTAGTATCTGCTAATAAAGAATGTTTAATAATAGATCCTGGTGCTGAAAAGGAAAAGATTAAAAGGGTAATTAAAGATAATAAAGTATTAGCAATTTTGGTGACTCATTATCATTTTGATCACGTTGGTGCGTTAGAAGAGTTAAAAAAAGAATATAATGTTAACGTAATAGATTATAAAAGTCTTAAAAATCAAAATATTGGCCCATTTTCATTTGAGATTATCGATACTAAAGGACATAAAGAAGATGCTGTTTCTTTCTATTTTAAAACAAATAATGTTATGTTTGTTGGGGATTTTATATTTAAAGGTTCCATAGGAAGATGTGATCTTTTGGGCGGTGATTTTAAAGCAATGATAAGCAGTTTAAATAAAATAAAAGGTTATGATAAAAGCATGTTAATATATCCTGGACATGGTGATCAAACAACCTTGGGCCAAGAGCTTTTATTTAACGAGTATTTAAGAGGTGATAATTATGAATAAAAAAGTTGTTATATTAGGTGGTGGTACTGGAACGTCTACACTGGTAAGGGGACTTAAACAATTTCCCGTTGATATATCTGTTGTTGTGTCTGTTTGTGACGATGGAAGGTCAACCGGTAAGTTAAGGCAAGAGTTTGACATCCCTGCCGTTGGTGATTTAAGGAAGGTTTTAGCAGCTTTATCTGATACTGAACCTTTATTTGAAAGCCTTTTAGAATATAGGTTTAATACGACGAGTGACTTAAATGGTCATACGGTAGGAAACCTTCTTTTAGCAGCTTTATGTAACATAACCGGAAACGTTTCGGATGGAATAAAATCTTTATCTAAGGTTCTTAACATAAAGGGAAGTGTTTTACCATTAACCGAGGATAACGTTACCTTAATTGGGGTTATGCAAGATGATAGTGTAGTTGAAGGGGAACATAATATCACCATGTCGGAAAAGGCGATAAAAGATATATATTATAAACAAGAACCTTTAATAAATCCTTCGGTTATAAAAGCCATAAAAGAAGCCGATATGATCATTCTTAGTATGGGTAGTTTATATACTAGCATATCTTGCAATTTAATATGTAAAGACGTAATTGATGCAATTGATGAATCTAAGGGCAAAATTCTTTACGTATGTAACATGTTTACCCAACCAGGAGAGACCGACGATTTTACCGTAAGTGATCATATAAATGTATTAAATAATTATTTAGGAAAAAGAAAAATACAAACGGTTATAGTTAACGATGGTAAAATTCCTAAAAAATACATAAATAAGTATCATCGTGAGGAAGAAAAAGATCCAGTTGTAATAGATAATGTTAGTTTAAATAAAATGGATGTAAACGTAATTAAAGATAATTTTATTACGATAGAAAGCGGATCTTTAAAGCATGATGCTATAAAGCTATCTTTAAAAATCTTCGAAGATATAATAAAATAGGCACTTATTAGTGCTTTTTTTTAACTTTTGTAGTATCATATATATTACAAAGAGGTGGGTTATGGTTGACGTAAATAAATATTTTATGGAGTTATCAAAAAAATTTGACAAAAATTATTTTGACTTTTTGATTTTGGTATCAAAAAATAAAAATTATTCATACGAAAACGTACAATTAATTTTAAAAGCATATAGGGTTGCTAACGGATTACACGCCAATCAAAAAAGAAAAAGTGGCGAAGCATACATTAGTCACCCTTTGAACGTTGCCTACGTTTTAGCTCAGGCAGGTTTTGATTATGAAACCGTTTGTGCAGCTTTGCTTCATGATACCGTGGAAGATACTAATTACACGTTAAAAGACATTGAAGAAAACTTCGGAAAAAACGTAGCCATTTTAGTAGATGGGGTTACCAAGATGAAAAAATCAAATTTTGCTAACAAAAAAGAGCAAAAATCTGCCACCCATGAAAAAATATTAGAATGCATAACTAAAGATGCTAGGATAATTGCAATAAAGCTTGCGGACAGATTACATAACATGTTTACCCTAGGTGCCTTACCACCTGATAAGCAAATTGAAATTGCTACGGAAACAGATGAGTTTTACGTCAATTTAGCAAGAATTCTTGGAATATACCAAATAAAAGATGAGTTACAAGATTTATCATTATTTTATTTAAATCCAGGAGAATTTATTAAGTATAACGAAATTAGAAATAAAATAAAACGGGAACATATAGATGAATGTAGGTATATAGGGAACAGAACAAGGGAAATATTAGAAAATATGAACGTTGGTATGGAGTATAACTTTAAGGTTAAAAACGTTGGTGGAATTTATGGTGAAGAAAAAAAGGGAATGAATATTCGCGATATTCATGATTTGGTTGCCATAAGAATGATTGTTTCTAAAATTGATGAATGCTATGAGGCATTATCTGTTTTGAAAAGGGTGTGTAGCATTATTGACGGTTCAGAAAATGATTTGATTAGGAATCCTAAATACAATGGTTATCGTTCGTTAAACGTTAACGTAAATACTTACAAAGATTCACAAATGCAGGTTAGAATAAGAACTTATGAAATGCAAAAAGCAAACGAACTTGGTTTTGTATCTAATTGGTCAGTTGATTCACAAAAAATATTAACCAGAAAATGTTCTAAGCTTTTTAAGGCTAATCAAGAAGAAATAAGGGACAAAAATGATGTATTTAAAATTTAGAAAAGGGGAATTATGATGAAAAAAATAAAGAAAGAATATTATTTTATAGCGGTGTTATTTATTTGTTTCGTAGCACTTACTTTGTTTGTTATTTTTGGAAAAACAAACATGCTTGATGAAATGATTTTTAATGGTTTAATAAGGTTTGAAAACGATTTAATTACTAAAATTTTATATGTTATAACAAATTTAGCTTCAACTATCGGCATAATTGTTTTACTTATAATCACTGCCATATTCTTTATTAAGAAAAAAAGCTTTTCAGAATTTAAATACGTTATGGTAAACGTTGGTGTTGGTGTTATATTAATACAAGTTTTAAAAACGATCATAAGACGAACAAGGCCTTCTTGGAAATGGATTATTCAATCAGGTTTTAGTTATCCTTCTGGTCATACCATATCTTCTCTTCTTTTTTACGGAACGCTTATTTTACTAGTATATAAAAAAGTTGATGGCAAATTAAAGAAACCTCTAATCATTATATTTTCACTTATGATTATATTAACCGCGATAAGTAGGGTATATTTTGGTGCGCATTATTTAACTGACGTAATTGCAAGCATTTTATTAGGATTTATTATACTTATAATTTCTAGTTTACTTATGGATAGGGAGTTTAGTAATGATAAAAATAAAAATAGAAAAACCATTCAAACTAAGTGACACCATAACTTGCGGGCAAATTTTTAGGTTTTTTGTGCAAGAAGATGGTAGTTATGACGTTATTTTAAAAGATAGAGTAATAAACGTTTTTATGGAAGATGGTTTTTTATGCGTTTCTTCAAATAATGAAAATGATTTGGAAAACGTGGTTAAAAATTACTTTGATTTAGATAATGATTATTCGGTTATTAATTCTTTTTTAGAGAGTAAAGATAATAAACTTATTCCCGCGATAAAGTTTTCTGATGGTTTAATGATGATTAGGCAAGATCCTTTTGAAACGATAATAGAATACATTATTTCTTCTAATAATGGCGTTCCTCAAATAGCTAACGCTCTTAATAACATTGCAACACGTTATGGTAAAAAAGTTAATTTTAATGATAAAGAGTATTATCTTTTTCCAACTTATAAAGATTTAAAGAACGTAACAGAAGAAGAATTAAGGGCTTGTAAAGTTGGTTTTAGGGATAAATACATAAAACGAATGATAGATAAAATTAATAATAATGATATTGATTTAAATGAATTTTATGGTTTGGAAACTAATGAAGCTTTGAATAAATTAATGGAAAATACTGGTATTGGTCCTAAGGTAGCTTCATGTATACTTTTATTTGCTTACCAAAAATATGATGTGTTTCCGATTGATACTTGGGTAAAAAAAGTGATGAAAAAAGATTACGCGATTGAGGGTGAAAAAAACATACGAAACTTTGCCATTAAAACTTATGGTAAATATAGTGCAATAGCAATACAATACTTATTTAATTATGGTAGAAATAAGGAAAAATAACTAAGTTATTTTTCCTTTTTTAGTAAAGTTATGTTTAAATGTTTTGGCTTTAATTTACATCTTTTATTTTACGTGATATAATTATTTATGATAGCGGGGTGAAATGATGGCTAAGAAAAAAACGTCATCTTCTAGTAAAAAAAAGGGGAAAATTCCTGTTGAGATAATAGGAATTATATATATAGTTTTAACTATTTTAGGTCTTTTAAGATCTGGTTTTATTGGGAAGATGGTTAGTAATTTTGGAATATTTTTGTTCGGTTCTTTTTATAACTGGGGATTGGTTTTCTTTTTAATAGTTGGTGGATATATTCTTTTATTTAGGGAAAAGCCAAAACTTTTTAGTAAAAAATTAATAGGTTTTTATTTATTTGCGATAGCAATTCTTTCTATGTCACACGTTAAGTACGTGATGTATGATACTAATATTGGAAAAGTAGTATTTGAAGAAACGATAGCAAACGTTGTTGCGGGTTTTAATGACGTTAATTACATTGAGGGCGGGGGTATGCTTGGAGCAATATTTTCATACTTATTTGTTTTAGCATTTGATGTTTTAGGTTCAAAGATAGTTTGCTGGGCTCTTATATTATTTGGAATTATACTCGTATTTAACGTTTCTTTAGCATCTGTTTTGAAAAAGGTGGTAGCGTTTTTAAAACCTAAGAAAAGGGATGAAAAAGAAAAAGAAGCGGAAAATGAAGAAGAAACAACTGAAGAACCTAAGGATAAAAGGGTTATTATATCCAGTGTTAACGATTTAAATCACGTTAATTTAGAAGAAAAAGAGGAGGAAGAAGAGGAACCATCTACCGGTGAGTATAAACTTCCACCTTTATCACTTTTAAACGTACCTAAGAAAGTTAATACAAAAGCTAATGAAGAAAACATATCTTCAAACATTAAGTTATTAGAGCAGGTTTTGACTGATTTTGATATTTATGGGAAAGTTGTTGAAGCTCACGTTGGACCAACGGTTACCCAGTACGAACTTGAAATAAAATCTGGTACTAAAGTAAGTAAGATTTTAAGTTTGAATAAAGAAATAGCTCTTGCTTTAGCGGCTAAGGACGTTAGAATACAAGCTCCTATTCCTGGTAAAAGTACCATTGGTATAGATATTCCTAACAAGGTTACAACGCCTGTTTCTTTAAGAGAGGTTCTAGCGGCGATTCCAAAGGAAAAGGAAGATAGTAAATTACTTGCCGTATTAGGAAA
>ERZ1643249.1384-NODE-1384-length-24587-cov-15.828917_pt1 | contig 24587 bp, 27 predicted proteins | sample MGYA00579263_ERZ1643249 | MGnify/ENA primary metagenome ERZ1643249 (study PRJEB29033, sample SAMEA4952264) | chicken gut metagenome | biome: Broiler Chicken; feature: Gastrointestinal Tract; material: Caecum | place: Ireland | collected 2018 | study: Broiler... | reverse complement strand
TAAGCATTTCCAATGCTTATATCAATTTTTTATTTAATTAACTGTCAAATTCCCGCATATCAAACAGCAATATCTGAGACAGAAAATATGCAATTAAGACAAACATTTCAACAAATAAGAAATAATGATGAAAGTTTTCAATATGAATTGTTCAAAGTTGCAAATGCAAAAGGATATTACAAACCAGCACAAAAAGCAACAGTTACAGAAGTTCAAACATTAAAAACAGAATTACAACAAGGTTAAAATTGAATTGTCAGAGGGACGTACCTTCTGACAATTTATTTTTTTGTCAAAAAGGACCGGCCCTGTGGCAAATTTGGCAAATCCGTAGCAAAAGCTTAATAAACCAAGTAATAAAAAGTATTTTAAAGAAAAAAAGAGATAAAGAAAGAAAATTACTCAATAATTGCTTCTCAAAAAAATTGCAAAAATTATAAAATTTAATATAAAATACTATCAAATAATAAAATTGAGGAGAATTATAATGGTAAAACATATATTAGTATTTGCAAGGAAGTCGATTAAACTTACAATACTTATAGCTGTTTCTATATTTCTAATAATTTGTGCTGTAGCACTATTTTTTAAGCCAATTTATAGTGTAACTATAAATGGTGAGCAAGTAGGCTATAGTAAAGACAAAAGTAAATTACAAGCGAAAATAAATAATTATATAGAAAGTGGCGAAGGTGGAGACAATAGTAACATTGCATTTGTACAAGTAGATCATTTACCAGAATATAAATTGTGCTTGCTAAAGAGAAATATTGTAACAAATGATGATGAAATATTTAATAAGATAAAAGAAACTGGAGTTGTGTATTATAAATATTATGCAATAAGAGTAGGAGAAGAAGAAAAGGCATATGTATCAGACTTTACATCTGCTGAACAAATAGTAGCACAACTAAAAGAAAAAGAAAGTTCAAATATTGATCAAATATCAATAGAAGAAAAGTATGAAACTGAGTTAAAAGAATTCTCAACTGTAGAGACTACTGTGGCATCTTTATATGTAAAAAAAGAAGAACTAGTAAAGAAAGTTACTAAAACTGCAAAAACAACTAGTATTGGAAAAGTAAATACATCAACAAATATTTCTTATAATAAAGTACAATTAGGAATTAATTTAATAAGACCAATTTCTGGAACAATAACTTCAAGATTTGGTTCAAAAAGTAGTTTAAGAGTGAGTGGGCATACAGGAACAGATATAGCAGCACCAAAAGGAACTAAAATAAAAGCTGCTGCTTCAGGAACTGTAACATTTTCTGGTACAAAAGGTTCATATGGAAAATTGATTGTTATATCACATGGAAATGGTGTGGAAACATATTATGGACATTGTAGTTCATTACTATTAAGTGCAGGTACTAAAGTTTCTCAAGGTGATGTAGTTGCATTGGTTGGAAGCACAGGAAATAGTACGGGAAATCACTTACATTTTGAAATAAGAGTTAATGGAATAGCATATAATCCAGAAAATTATGTGTATTAATAAAAAGAAAATCCAATAATGGGTTTTCTTTTTTTCTTAAAAATATATTACTTGGAAAAAATTGTGCCTTTAAAAAAATAAATATAGATAGTATAATATATGTATAGGTGTTGTGGAGGCATATATGAGAATAGAAAAATTAACAAATGAAAAAATAAAGATATTTATAAGCAAAGATGATATTAACAAAGTGGATATATCAATACATGATTTTGCATATGATAAAGTAATTTCACAAAATTTTTTGAATTACATATTAGAAAAAGCAGAAAAGGAAATGAATTTTACTACTGAGAATAGTGATATATTAGTTGAAATCATAGCAGAATTTGAAGGTGGTTTTATATTTACAATTACTAAATTTAATTCTGAAAATGATAATTCAAATATTTCAAATTTGATTTTTAAATTTGATAATTTTGAAAATTTTTTGGAATTTTGCAGATATATAAAAAATTTCTCACAAATAAAAGAACAAGACTTTTCTCTAATATTATATAAAAATGAATATTATTTATCTATTTTTAATATTTTTGCATTTAAAATTGATCTGTACTCTATTTTGTGCGAATTTGCAGAACCTATTGAATTAACATCTGGCCTAGTAGGAACATTAAATGAATATGGAAAAACAATATTTGAAAGAAAAACATTTAAAGAAAACATTGAATATTTCATATAACTATTTTTAAAAACTTCAAGTTATATATATATCAATTTTTTTGACAAAACATAGCTAGGGTCATCCCATTATTGTCTTGTCTTTTAAAAATTAATATATATATAACTTGAAGTTTTTTGTTAATTATATATGTCTTAAAATTTTAATAAAATACTTGAAAAATTTACAAAACCGGGTTATAATAGTAACACGATAAAAAGGGGAAATCCGTAGAGGGCTAAGTCATGTTTTAGAAAGGAAAAGTGAATAAATGCCGATTAAAATGAAGCAAATGCCAGAAACGGAAAGACCATATGAAAAGTTAGAACAATATGGAGAAAAAGCATTATCAAATGCAGAATTATTAGCAATAATAATAAAAACGGGAACAAAAGAAGAAAATTCTGTGGGACTAGCACAGCAAATTTTAAGTTTAAATGAAAATGAAACAAAAGAAGACTTAAACTTCTTAAGAGAACTGACAATACAAGAATTCATGAAAATTAAAGGAATAGGAAAAGTAAAAGCAATTCAGTTAAAAGCAATATGTGAGCTAGCAACAAGAATGAATACAATAGCAAAGTATAAACAAATACAAATACTAAAACCTCAAGACATTGCAGAATCACTAATGGTTCAATTAAGATTTGAAAAACAAGAGATATTAAAAGTGGCCAATTTAGATAATAAAAACAAAATTTTAAAAATAAAAGATGTAGCAAAAGGTTCAGGAAATTTTGTAACAACAACAATTAAGTCTGTACTTGCTGAGGCCGTGAAAATTGAAGCCACTAAAATAATTTTGATACATAATCATCCTTCAGGAGATCCAACTCCTAGTAAAAATGACATTGAATTTACAGAAAAAGTTCAACAAGCGACAAAAATACTAGGAATACAATTATTAGACCATATTGTAATAGGAAAAACAAGTTATGTAAGTATATTTTCACAAATACCAAAGTTTATAGAAAGAATTTAGATTGAAATAAGCATAAATGAAAGGAAATGAAAATAATGAACTTATTGTCATTTAAATCTAAGGATATTGGAATTGATTTAGGAACAGCAAATATATTAGTAACAGTTAAAGGAAAAGGAATAATATTAAGAGAGCCATCAGTAGTATCTGTAGATACAAAAACAGGAGAGGTATTAGCCACAGGTCTTGAAGCAAAAGAAATGTTGGGAAGAACACCAAAAGAAATACATGCAATCAGACCATTAAAAGACGGTGTAATTGCAGATTTTACTGCAACTAAATTATTATTAAAAAATATATTATCAAGAGTATGTAAAAGATATAATGCAATAAGACCAAGAGTAATTGTAGGAGTACCATCTGGAATTACAGAAGTTGAAGAAAGAGCAGTAGAAGAAACAATTATTCATGCAGGAGCTAGAGAAGTATATTTAATAGAAGAACCAATGGCAGCAGCAATAGGAGCTGGGATAGAAATAGATGAACCAAGTGGAAATATTATAGTAGATATTGGAGGAGGAACTACAGAAGTTGCCGTAATTTCTTTGGGCGGAATTGTTACAAGTAATTCTATAAGAATTGCAGGAGACGAACTAGATGAGGATATAATAAACTATATCAAAAAAGAACTAAATATGGCAATTGGAGAAGTAACAGCAGAACAAATAAAAAAACAACTTGGATGTGCTATGCCTTTAATGACTGAAATGAGTATGGAAGTTAAAGGTAGAGATTTATCAACAGGTTTACCTAGAACAGAGACAATAACATCTTCACAAATAGAAGAAGCAATGAAAGAATCAATATATAAAATACTAGAGGTTGTAAAAATTACTCTAGAAAGAACACCACCAGAACTAGCATCAGACATAATGGAAAAAGGAATTATGCTAGCAGGTGGTGGAGCCTTAATTCAAAATATGGATAAATTAATTAGTACTGAAACAGGTATGCCTGTTTATGTAGCAGATGAGCCATTAGACTGTGTTGTAAGAGGAACTGAAAAAACTTTACAAGACTTATATAAATTAAAAACAGTTTTAAAAAATTCTAGAAAGAGAAGATAGTGTGAATGGAAAGAGATAGAAAGAGTGGAATTATAGGTGTAATAATAACAATCATTATTTTAATAATATTAGTTGTTGTTACAAATACAAGTTCAAAAAGTACATCTATAATACAAGGTATTGCTAATACAGTAGTTGTACCAATAGAAAATGGATTAACATATTTGAAAAACAAAATAAGTAATAACAATAGTTTTTTTGAAAATATTAATCAATTAAAAGCAGAAAATGATCAACTAAAGCAACGAAACAGTGAATTAGAACAAAGTTTAAGAGAATATGAAGTTATAAAAAATGAAAATGATCAATTAAAACAACAATTAAACTTATCTGAAAAATATGCTCAATATACAACAGTGCCAGGAACAATTATATCAAGAGATATAAGTAACTATTCAAAAACACTTGTTATAAATATAGGCTCAGATAACGGAATAAAAGAAAATATGACTGTTATTGCTGATGAAGGATTGGTAGGATATGTTGTGTCAGTAACTTCAAATACAGCAAAAATACAAACAATAGTAGATAGTGCAAGTGCAACAAGTTGTTTAGCGAGTTCAACAAGAGATAATATGATATGTAAAGGAACAGTAGAAAATTCATCAACTTTAAGAGCATCAAACATAGCAACAGAAGCAAATATTATACAAGGTGATAGTGTAGAAACATCCGGATTAGGTGGAATTTATATAAAAGGAATACATGTAGGAAAAATAAAAAAAGTTGAAAATGGTACAAATAAAACAGATTCATATGCAATAATTGAAACAGCTGTTGACTTTGATAAACTAGAAACTGTACTTGTTGTTACAAATGAGTAAAAGAAAATAGAAAGGAAAATTGCATTGAAAAAGTTCATAATATATTTATCTTTGATAATTTCATTTGTAATAATATATTTATTACAATCTACATTTTTTGTTAATTTTACAATTGCTGGAGTAAAGCCAAATATATTCATTATATTAGTATTATTCATAGGGTTATATGCTGGAGTAAGTAAAGGTATTACTTTTGGAATAATATATGGGATTTTTTTAGATATTTGGATAGGCAAAAACATTGGTATAACATCAATATGTCTAGCAGTTGTTGGAATACTTGGAGGAATGTTTGACAAGAACTTTTCAAAAGATAGTAAAATAACAATTTTATTGATGGTAATATCATGTACAATAATTTATGAAGTTGCAATGTCTATATTGCAATATATAATGTTAGAGACAAATTTAGAAATATTAGAATTTATAAAAATACTACTTATAGAAATTTTATATAATATTTTGATTACAATAATATTATATCCATTAATGAAAGTCACAGGATATGAAATTGAAAATGAAATAAAAGGTGATAAGATTTTGACTAGATATTTTTAATTGAGAGTAGGTGGGAAATTGAACAATAGAATAAGTTTTGATAGAGATACTACATGGGAAAAAGAAGTTGGAAATGAACAAAGAAACTTTAGATTTAATATAATAACAATTATTGTATATATAATTGGAATAATATTAATAGTTCAATTATTTAATCTTCAAGTTGTAAATGGCGAAAGCTATAGAGAGCAGTCAAATACTAGATTATCAAGAATTATTTCAATAGAAGCGGCAAGAGGATCAATCCTAGATAGGTCAGGAAATGAACTTGCTGGAGTAAGAGCACAAAACAATATAGAATTGTTTAAAACAAATGTTGGAGACGAAGAATTAAATCAAGCAATATTAAAATTAGTGAATTTACTTAACGAATATCAGATATCTTTTACAGATACTTTTCCAATTAAAATAGAACCATATGAATTTACAATAAAAGACGAGGAATTAGCAAAATGGAAAAAAACATATAAAATTGATGAAAATGCAAGCCCTACAGAAGCATTTGATGAATTTAAAGAAAAATACGAAATTACAACAGATAATGCACAAGATGCAAGAAAAATAATATCAATTAGATATAAAATAACAACAACAGGATATAGTGCCACAAAATCAATTACAATTGCTGAAGATGTAAGTGATGAAGTTGTTGCACAAATTAGTGAGAGAAACAGTGAATTTCCTGGAGTAAATATTACAACTGAAGCTGTAAGAACATATTCATCAGGAACGCTAGCAGCACATGTAATAGGATATACAAGAACAATTAGTCAAGAGGAATATGAAACAAATAAGGAAACATATGATATGGATGACATAATAGGAAAAACAGGAATTGAGTACATGTTTGAAAATTATTTGAAAGGTACAGATGGTGAAAAGCAAGTAGATATGTCTGTGGATGGAACAATCACAGGCGAATACGTTACTCAAAATGCTGTTGCAGGTAATGATGTTGTATTAACAATAGATGCAAATTTACAAAAAGTAACAGAAACATCATTAGAAAACTGTATAAATAAAATAAAATCAGGTGGATTTTCTGAAACATATGATGCTAGAGGTGGAGCTGTAGTAGTTATGAATGTAAATACAGGAGAAGTTTTAGCATCAGCAAGTTATCCAACATATAATCCAGAATGGTTTATTGGAACATTAGAAACAGACAAATGGAACTATATGAATGATAGTAAAACACATCCATTATTAAATAAAACTATTCAAGCTGCATATGAACCAGGTTCAATCTTTAAGATGGTTACAGCTATAGCTGGACTGGAAACTGGAGTAATAACTCCAAAAGAGCAGATGTATGATACAGGTGTATATAAAAAATATGGAGAAGAGTGGAAATGCTGGTATTATACAGATTATCATAGAGGGCATGGATATGTTAATGTTACACAAGCATTACAACACTCATGTAACTACTTTTTCTATGAAACAGGAGATAGAGCGGGAATAGATGCTATAGCTAAATATGCATTGCATTTTGGTTTAGGAAAGAAAACAGGTATAGAACTACCAAGTGAATTAGCTGGAACAGTAGCATCAAAAGAAAATAAAAAACAATGGAACCCAGGAGATACTTTAAATGCAGCAATTGGCCAAGGAGATAATAACTATACACCTATGCAAATAGCAAGATATTTATCTGCTATAGCTAATGGAGGTACAGTTGTAAAACCAACATTAATAAAAACAATAATAAAACCTGATGGAACAGAGGTTCCAAGAGAGGAAATAGAAAATTATACTAACGAAAAACTTGGAATACAAAATGAAGATGATGGAATAACAATAAATCCAGAAAATATTAATATTGCAAAAGAAGGAATGAGAATGGCAACAAGTGAAGCTGGAGGAACTGCATATAGCATTTTTAAGAATTTTAAGGTAGAAGTAGCAGGAAAAACAGGTTCAGCAGAAGCAGGAAAAGATGAAAATGACAATGATGTTGTACATGCATGGTTTGTATGTTTTGCACCATACGAAAACCCTGAAATTGCAGTTGTAGCAATGATTGAAAATGGTGGACATGGAAATTATGCTGCAGAAATAGCAAGAGATGTTCTTAATCAATATTTTGGTTCAAATGAAGCAACAGTAATAAACGAAAGTTCTACGGCAGTACCATATACAGAAGAAATTAGATGACATTTTAAATAGGGGGAAAAGAACAATGAAATGTGTTAGTATAAATTTAAAAAAAGATGAGATTTTAATAAAGATTGATGATAAGGCAACTTTAGAAAATATAATTGATGAATTATCAGTTAAGTTAGTAGATTTAAAAAAATTGTACAAAGAAGAAAAAACACCTATTAGAGTAACAGGAAAAATACTAAAAACAAAGGAATTGGAAGAAATAAGAAAACTAATAAAAGATATAATTAATGTAGAAGTTAATTTTGATACTCCAATAACTCTAGGATTGCATAGTATTACAAGAAGTTATGAGGAAGATATTGTAAAATCTGAAACGACATTTCATAAAGGGTCATTACGCTCTGGTCAAAAAATAGAAGTAGAAGGAAGTATAGTAATAATAGGAGATGTAAATTCAGGTGCAGAAGTTATAGCAGAAGACAATATAATTGTTGTGGGTGATCTTAGAGGGCTAGCTCATGCAGGTGCAAAAGGAAATAAAGAAGCTATAATTGCTGCAAGCGGTTTAGATGTTGTTCAAATCAGAATCTCAAATATAGTTAGAGAGATAGATAAGGATGAACAAATAAACAAAGAACAAGCTTATATCTATGTAAAAGATGATAAAATAGTTATAGAATAATTTTAGCTTATAAGTAGTAATATTAATGCTAAAAATAAGCCTTCATCTTTAACATCTTCTTTATATAAAAAGAAAAGTAGACTTAATATTAAAACATCATCAAAATATAATTTAATTCCAAATAAATCTAACCAAACTTTTTCATTTGGCTCATTGCTCTTATTATCAGTTTGATTAGATTTATTTTTTTCTTCTCTAATTATATGAGAATTGTAAAAAGGTCTTTGTCTATAAGGATTATAGTACTGAAATGGAAAACCAAAACCTGGAAATCTTGGCATTGAATTACTCCTCTCTTAGAACTATTTTTTCTTATCATCATTGTTTTTGTTCATTGCTTCTGCTATTTTAGAAATATTTAATAGATTTACATATTGGTCTAATTTACTTTTTTTACTATCTCGTAAATATGGCTTTAAAGAGTATAGTAAATTAGCCCTAGGGTCATTTTTATTATTCATGTTATCCATTATTGATTTCATTTTCATTATTGTGTTCATATCTATATTAAAATTATTTGTATTTTCGTTGCTTTGTGAATTATTCTGGGAATTTGTTTGATTGTTTGAATTTAACATATTCCCCAAGTTGTTTAGCATTTCCGGAGAAACCTGGCTTAAAATAGAGCTTAAATCAGGTTTTTCAGAATTTTTATTTTGAAGTCCATTTAGCATTTGCTGTACATCATTTGGTATATTGCCTGTATCAACCATTTTTTTTACATTTTCAAGTAATGAATCCATATTATTATCAGACATGTAATCACCTCTTAATAATTTATGCTTATTATTTTATAATATGTTATAAATAAAAAAATGATACTTTTAAAAAGATATAAAGTAGAATTAAAAAAGATTATATAAAATTATCTTGAAAATCTTGTATTTTTCGACTTTTTATAATAAAATATAAAACACAAAACAAATGATAATGATATAAAAAAGAAACTAATATCACATATTGTAAAAAACTTTTTTATAGTAGAGTACTAAAAAAGACAAAAAACACAAAAGAAAAGGATTAAAATATATGCTATATTATGAAAAAGTATGAGGTGGTAACAAATGTTAAAAAATAGCATAAATAGAGAGATGCTAAAAAATTTAACAAGTTTTAAAAATATAATTATATATATAATATCATTTATGATTTCAACTATAGGGATGGGACAAGAAGTATCTCCATTTAGTATTGCAATTGTAGGTGCATGTTTGGCAAGTGGAGTACCAGCAATAGGAGTTGTACTAGTAGGTTTAATAGGAAATATAATAGGGGCTGGCACAATAGGAGCTCTTAACTATATATTAATAATCTTAATGTTGTTAATTTTATTATTCATAAAACCTCCAAGAGAAAATGATGAATATAAAAATGAAAAAATTCAAATATCTGGTCATATATTTTTTAGCGTAATATTTGTAATGATTGCTAAACTAATTTTAACAAAATTTACTATAGGTGATATGTTATTGCATATAACATTAGCAATTTTTTCAGTAGTATTTTATAAAATATTTGTAAATTCATTAATAGTAATAGAAGAAATTACAGAAAGAAGAGCATTTTCTATAGAAGAAGTAATGGGAGCAAGTCTATTGCTTTCTATTGCTGTGTCTGCATTTGGAGATTTTTCAATATTAGGTCTTTCAATTAGAAATATAATAAGTATATTAATAGTTTTAGTATTAGGATGGAGAAATGGAATTTTAGTAGGAACAACTGCTGGAGTAACTATAGGAATCACACTTGGTATTATTGCTCAAAATGAACCTTTAATAGTAGCTGTTTATGCTATATCAGGAATGTTTGCAGGAATATTAAATAAATTTGGTAAAATAGGGGTAATTATAGGCTTTATAATTGGAAATGGTATTTTAATATATGCATCAAAGGGAACAGCAATGGATTTAGTAGTTTTTAAAGAGGTACTAATTGCATCACTAGGACTACTTGCAATTCCAAAATGGGCTGGAATAGATATAGAAGGTTTAGTACCAGAAGAAACGTTTTTCCCTGAATTTAATAATAGAAGATTAACACAAAGTAAAGAAACAATAAATCAACTAAATGTAGTATCTGAAACAATCAAAGATATGGCAGAAACATATAATGATGAGGACCAAGAAGACAAAAAACAGGAAATGAAAGAAAAAAACAAAAAGACATTTGTACGAGAGTTATTAAACAATTTAGATGGATTAGAAGAAAATATATTTTATGAAGATATGTCAAATCCAGAAAGTAAAATTGTAGATGAATTATTTAAAATCCTTTTAGATAAACAAGAAATAGATAAAAATGATTTACTAGAAACATTTGCTAAATTTAATAATTACATAGTAACATTTGAAAACGAAAAATTATCTCAAAATATGGAAAAAGAAATAGAGCAAATTATTAAAGCTGTAAATTATGCCTACAAAACAAGTAAAACAGATTTTATTTGGGAAGAAAAAGTACGAACAAATAAAAAGAATGTACAAGCACAACTAGATGGAGTATCAAAAGCAATATCAAGTATAGCAGTTAAGATGGAAAAAAACATGAAGGAAGAGGAAGAGTTTGTAGATGTCAATAAAAAAGCTATAGTTGCATTAGAAATAAAAGGAATAATTGTAGATGAAATAGAAATCAATAAAAAAGACAATAGATTTTTTATAGATGTGTATTTAAAAGAAGACAGTAAAATAACAGAAAATACAGATATTGAAAAAATAAAAAAAGTTCTAGAAAAAGTATTAAACGAAAAATTAATGATAAATGATTCAAAAACCAAGAAAATAAATAAACAAGGGAAGAGAGGATTTAGCTATTTATCAGAAGATAAATACTTGTTACAAATTGGACAAGCGACAAAAATAAAAGATAATAGCCCTGTTTCAGGAGATAGTATATTACAAATTAGACTAAATGATGGAAAATATTTAATTGCACTAAGTGATGGAATGGGTTCTGGACCAGAAGCAAGAAAAAGTAGTCAAATAGCAATAAAAATGTTAGAAAGATTATTAATGTCAGGATTTGACAAAGATACATCAATTGATTTAATAAACACAACAATAATGAATGTAAATGAGGAGATTTTTGCTACTTTAGATATTGCTATTATAGATCTATATAACGGAAAAATAGAATTTATAAAAAATGGAGCATGTCCAACCTATGTAAAAAATAATAAAAAAGTGCAAATAATAAAGTCACTAAGTTTGCCAGCAGGAATTTTAGAAAATATAAATCTTACAACTTATGATAAAGATATAGAAAACCAAGACATTATTGTATTATGTAGTGATGGAATACTTGATGCAAATGTAGAATACAAAAATAAAGAACTATGGGTAAAATATATGTTAGAAGATATAGAAATAAGTAATTGCCAAAAAATTGCTGATATAATTTTAAATGAAGCAATAGATAATAATTACGGAAAAGCAAAAGATGATATGAGTATAATAGTTTGCAAGCTAATAAAAAACTAAAAATTACTTGTAAGTTAATACAAATTGTGATATATTAAAAACGTACAAATTTAAATATGAAAGGAAGCAAAATGAGTAGAGGAAAGCGATATGAAACAGAACCTAAATTGAATTATCAAAAGGTTGTAGCAGTAATTATAGCAATAGCAGTGATAATAATGTTTGTACTTATTATAAGAAATATCTTTAATGAAAAAGATAAAATAAGTCAAAGTAGTGAATATTTTGTATTATATTCAAACGAAAAATGGGGTGTAATAAATCAACTTGGAGAAACAGTAATTGCTCCAACATATAGAGAGATGCTTGTAATTCCAGATAAGACTAGAGATGTGTTTCTATGTACTTATGATATAAATGAGGAAACAGGTGAATATAAAACAAAAGCAATAAATAGCAAAAATGAAGAAATACTTACAGGATATGATAAAATAGAGGCAATAGATAATATAGACAAAAACGAAAATGTTTGGTATGAAGACAATATTTTAAGAGTTCAAAAAGATGGAAAATATGGACTAATAGACTTAAACGGAAAAGAATTATTACCAACAGAATATGATGAAATCATAGGATTAAATGGAATTGAAAATAGTATATTAATAAAAAAAGATGAAAAATATGGTTTAGTAAATGATACAGGAAGTGTCATAATAGAACCAAATTATAAAGAAATTAAAAATTTAGGTGAAACATATAGAGAAGGATATATAACAATTGACGAAAATGATAAATATGGAGTAATCAGTGCTACAAAAATGAAATTATTAGATAATAAATATGATAATATAGAACAAGTATATTTATCAGATTATTATTTAGTAACAGAAAATGGTGAAAGAAAAGTAATAAATTCATCTGGAGAAACAGTATTAAACAGTGGATTTGAACAAATTTCATCAAAAACAGAAGATGGATTTATATATGTTTCTCAAGGGCTATATGGAGAAATTAATACAACAGGTGAAGTACAGATAGAACCTACATATCAAGACCTTAAACAAGTAAAAAATGGTGTATATATTGCAAAAAATAATGATAGATATGGAATAATAGATAATGAAGGAAATACTATGATTCCATTTGATTATACATTAATAACATATAATAAAGATTCCAAATTATTTATAGCAGATGATGCAAATTATAATACAACTATAATTAACGAAAATTATGAATCTAAAATAACAGGAATTTTGTCAGAGATAAATACAACTAAATCATACATAAGAATGAGAGTAGATGATGAATATAAATATTATGATTTGTCTTGTCAAGAAAAGACAAATATAGAAGTCTTGGAAGATAATACACTATTCTTAAGTAAAAAAGATGGGAAATATGGATTTGTTGACAAAAAAGGAAATGTAGTAGTAGATTATATTTATGATGATGCTACAGAACAGAATGAATATGGATTTGTTGCTGTTAAAAAAGATGGAAAATGGGGAGCAATAGACAAAGATGGAAAAGTAGTTGTAGAACCAATATATAATCTAGAAAACAATTTAAAAATAGACTTTATTGGAAGATGGCACTTAGGAGAAGATATAAACATGAATTATTATTGTGAAAAATAATAAGGAAGGAATGTTGTAAAATATGGAGCTAAAGATAAAATACCAATATACATACTTTATATATCCTTATGTGATAAAAGAAAATAAATATTCAAAATATTTATTAAAACTCTTAAAAGATGAAAATGCAGAGTTACGAATGTTTAGAAAAGATAAAGACTTGAACATATACTCATATTTTTCTTATAGAGTAAGAAATTATATGTTTCCAAGTTTTAATTTAAGTAAAACTAAAAGGGCAAAATTTGAAGAATTGCCATTGGAAACAAGATCTGCGATTTTAAGTCAAAATCAATGCACGATATTTGACTACACAATAAAGAAAGATATACAAGGTAAAGTTACAGAAAAAAACGGTATATTTTTTAAAATACCTAAAATTCAAATAATTTGTTTTAATACAGGAATATGCTTTTTATGTATAAAAACAAATATAGAAGATAGTGACAAATTCTCTGATTTATTAAATTTTAATTATAAATTTAGAGATATAAATCAAGAATTTAGTAATATGAATAATTATGATAATATAAGAGTTCAAACAGATTGTTTTGATGATGTAAAATATTTTAGAGAATTTCTAGAGAATATGACTGGACCAAGCATAGAATCTATGAAATTAGATATAGATACAGAAAGATTTTTAACATATTCATATGCATGTATAGATCAAGAAAATTGGAATAATACATATGAGTTTGATAATATAAAAAGTATATACATGAAATATTTAAATATATTGCCAAGTGATAATAGTGTAAGTTATTCAAAAGAAGATATGAAAGTTATATCAAAATGGAAATATGCTAAATTAGGAGTAACTAAACAAGGTGTTACATTATTTTGTTCAACATATGATATAAATAATTATACAGTATTTCCACAGGAATTTGAAGAACAATATTTATATATGTATATTTTGGCATTATATACAAAATTGTATTTAAAGAAAATAAATTTAGAACTTAAACAAGGAATAAAAATTAAAAGGGCTAGAAAAGAATTTGTTAAATTTACACAAACATTATGGATAAATGAGGCAACATCAGATGATACAGGCTCATTATTTTATCAATATTTAAAAGATGTATTAGAAATAAATAGTTTATTTTTCGATACAAAAAATAAGTATGATATATTATATAAAGAATTTAATATAGAAAAAAGTATGCAAGGTATTACATTAGTTGCTATACTAATGGTAATTTGGATAATTGTTTCGATTATTTTTAGAATTTAATTTTGTTTACAGTCCTTTCCCATTGTATGGGCTATGAGGGCTGTTTCTTTACGAGGAGTAGATATGAATTTTAAAGTTGGAGTAGATATTATTGAAATAGATAGAGTAAAGGAAAGTGTGGAAAGTGAGAGATTTTGTGAAAGAGTATTTACAAAAAATGAAATAGAGTATTGTGAATCTAAAAAATCACAAAAAGCTCAACATTATGCAGGAAGATTTGCAGGCAAAGAAGCGGTATTTAAAGCAATATCAGAATTATTACCAGACAAATATGAGATTGAATGGAAAGATATTGAAGTGCTGAATGATAAGAGTGGAAGACCACAAGTAAACATTTTAAAACAAGAATTAAAAGAACAAATTAAAAGTATAGATATTAGTATTTCACATTGTAAAACATATGCAGTTGCAAATGTTATTGCAATATATTAGGAGGAAATGATGGAATTTTTTGATTCACATTCACACTATAATGATGAAAAATTTGATGAAGATAGAGAACAAATAATAAATGATACATATAATGCCGGAATAACTAAATTTGTATGTGCAGGATATAATATAAAATCATCTTTAGACTCATTAGAATTATCTAAAAAGTATGATTTTATTTATTCAATATGTGGAATTTCACCAAATGACATTCCACAAACAGAGCAAGAACTGTGGAAAAGTCTAGACGAAATTACAAAAATAGTGCAAAATAATAAGTCAAAAAAATTAGTTGCTATTGGAGAAATTGGATTAGATTATTATTGGAATAAAGAAAACAAAGGATTACAGGAACAAGCTTTTATAAAACAAATAGAATTAGCTAATAAATTAGAATTACCAATTGTAATTCATTCTCGTGATGCATCAGTAGATACAATAAATATAATAGAAGAAAACAAAGTAAATAAAGCAGGAATCTTCCACTGTTGTCAACAAAATCAAGAAATGATAAAAAATGCGTTAAGACTTGGATATTATATTTCACTTGCAGGACCAGTAACATTTAAAAATGCAAAAAATTCTGCAGATATAATTCAAATGATACCTATGGACAAGCTATTAATTGAAACAGATAGTCCATATTTAGCACCAGAACCTAATAGAGGGAAAAGAAATGATTGTAGGAATGTTAAATATGTTGCACAAAGAATAGCAGATGTAAAAGGAATTACATTAGAAGAAGTTGCAAAAGCTACATATGAAAATGCAATGAGAATATTTGAAATCGATTAAAAAGGGAGAAAATAATGTTCAATAACTGGGAAGAACTTGAGGCAGAAGCTAAACAATGTACAAAATGTAAATTATGTAAAAATAGAAATAATGTAGTATTTGGAACAGGAAATAAAAATGCAACACTAATGTTTATTGGCGAAGGACCTGGAGCAGACGAAGATATTCAAGGTATACCATTTGTAGGAAAAGCAGGAAAGCTAATGAATTTAGCTTTTGAAGCAATTGGACTAAAAAGAGAAGATGTTTATATTGCAAATATAGTAAAATGTAGGCCACCATCAAACAGAAATCCTGAAGATGATGAAGCTACTGCCTGTTTAGATTATTTACGAAACCAAGTAATATTAGTGAAACCTAAAATAATAGTGTTATTAGGTAGTGTAGCATTAAAAAATATATTAGGCAAAGAGTATGGAATTACAGCAAGTAGAGGAAAATGGGTTGAGAAAAGAGGAATACTTTATATGCCAACATGGCACCCTGCTGCACTTTTAAGAGATGAAACCAAAAAAATTGATTTTATAAAAGATTTAAAACTTGTTATGAAAGCATTAGAAGAAATAAAATAGAATGGAGTAAGAAAATGGAAGAATTAAAAGAAAAGATAAATTATTGTTTAAATTGTCCAGTAAAACCATGTTCAAATAAGGGATGTCCACTTGGAAATAACATACCTGGATTTATAAAAGCAATGAAAGAAGAAGATTATAAAAAAGCATATGAAATATTGTCTGAAACAACTGTATTAGAAGCAGTATGTGGTAGAATATGTCCACACACAAAACAATGTGAAGGAAGTTGTGTAAGAGGAATAAAATCTACTCCTGTAAGTATAGGAGAACTAGAGGCATTTGTGGGTGATATGGCAATAAAAAATAATTATAAAATAGCTGAAACAAATAAACAAAATACTAATAAAAAAATAGCAATAATAGGTGGTGGACCCGCAGGACTTACAGCAAGTGCATTCCTATTAAAAAAAGGTTATTCTGTTACAATTTTTGAAAAATATAATTATTTAGGAGGTCTATTAGTACATGGTATTCCTGAATTTAGATTATCAAAAGAAATTGTAAAAGATACAGTTCAAAAAATTATTGATTTAGGACTAAAAGTAGAATATGGAAAAGAACTTGGAAAGAACTTGTTTTTAGAAGAACTAGAAAAACAATATGATGCAGTATTTATTTCAATTGGAGCTAATATAACTACTAAAATGGGTGTTGAAGGAGAAGAACTAGACGGAGTATATGGCGGAAATCAATTACTTGAATATCAAAATCATCCAGATTATACAGGTAAAAAAGTAGCTGTAATTGGTGGAGGAAATGTTGCAATGGATTGTGCAAGAACTATTAAAAGATTAGGAGCACAAGAAGTTAAAGTAATTTATAGAAGAGCAGAAGAACAAATGCCTGCAGAAACTAAAGAAATTCATGAAGCTAAAACAGAAGGTATTGAATTCTTATTCCAAAATAATATTGTAAAAATATTGGGAAACGGAAAAGTTGAACAAGTTGAACTAATAAAAACAGAACTTGTTCAAAAAGAAGGAGAAACTAGAAAAGTACCTGTAAATATTCTAAATAGTAATTATATAATAGACATAGATTATATTATTATGGCTTTAGGTTCAATGCCAGATGAAGTAGTTAAAAAATTAGGCTTAGAATTAAATAAATGGGGATATATTCAAATCGATGAAAAACATAGAACTTCAAATCCTAAGATATTTGCCGGTGGAGAAATAGCAGGAAGTAAAGGTACTGTTGCTTGGGCTGCTCGCTCAGGCAGAGATGCTGCAAATGCCATAGATGAATACTTAAATTGACAATTGGGACCGGGTCTTTTTTGCATAAAGAAGTACCTTAGTGACAATTTATTTTTTGCATTAAGGTACTTCCTTGTGACATGGTTTGCATTATTCATCAGAAACTTTTACTAATTCAACTTGTTTACTTTCTGTTCCTGTATTTACTTTCAAATACAATTTGTCTGTAATCATATGTTTATTAAAGTGATAATTTCTTACAAAACTACTTCTGTCTTCTGAAGCACCACCTGAATAACTTTTATATTCTGAACCATCTGAAAGAACAATCCTTACATTTGGGTCATAACTATTTGATGTGAATTTTATTGATGTTCCAGTATCAGTCACAGTAAAGTCATTTAGTTCAAATCCTTCAATGCTTTCTGCTAATTGATATTTTGAATTTGTTCTATTATAGAACATTTCAGGTACATCTAATTCAAATGTCCAATCAAGATCTTTGTATAAATAATTAAATTTATCATTATACAAATATCCTATATCATGTACATAAACATATAATTTTTTAGAACGAGGATATTCTGTTTGACTTGATGTAAACCAATATTGTGATTTTACATAATCACTATTCTCTATTAAAGGTAAAGATGATTGAGATCCAGAATACTTACTATCTGGTGGATTATCTTCATTATATTCAATACCTAAACTATTATAAAATGGTTCTTTATATGCAAAGTCTGAATTTGTTTGATTCATTGGACTATAATCACAATATATATTTTTGTTTTCATCATATACAATCATTTTTGCTGTAATTCCATTATTTGAAACTGGTTTATTTTTAAAGTCAAAATCAAGAGTTATAGTAAAATCATAATCTGAAATTGTATAACTACTAACTTTGACACCAATTTCATTATTATAAACATAATCCATATCTACATTTTGAACATATCCATTGTCAATTGCATCTGCCAAACTTTCATTAACTTCTCTAGCACTCTCAGTATTATCCACATTAGCAAAAGCTGGTGGTTGAGACTGTACAGTGTTTTGATTATTAATTTCGTTATTTTCAGATGTTTCTGTACTTTGGCTGTTATATATTAATGCAAAAGCTAGTGCAATTACAATAATGAGAACTATTACAAAAGCAACAATTTTTACAGCTTTTTGTTCATCCATAAAAATCCCCCCTTTCACATATATTTGACCATATGATATCATTCTATTAAACTATTATGGTAAAAAGATACAAAAAGATACAAAAAACTATAGATTTCTTGTAAAAATATGGTATAATTGAATAGAGGTAAAAGTAAAAAAATGGTAGAAATATTAATTGTAGAAGATAATATAAATTATGCAATAAGTTTAATGAATTATATAAATATGGAAAATAGTAATATTAAAGTTTGTGCTGTTGCAAAAAACGGTAATGAAGCATTAGAGATATTGGAACAAAATGATAAGATAGATGTGATATTACTAGATTTAAAGTTACCAGGAGTTTCACGGAATAGAAATATTGGATAAAATAAAATTAAATCTCCAATATTCTAATTCTTGTATTGTTATATCAGGAGAAATAGATATGGTTTCTAGGCTTACAGATAATAATGCAATATATTCAGTTGTCAAAAAAACGGATGGAATTAAAGCGATAGCAACAGAAATAAATAGATTAATCAAAGAAAAAGAACAAGATAAAGAAAAGAGAAATCTTGAGAAAAATATTAGAAAAGAATTACTTTATTTAGGATATGATATATCATTAAAAGGAACGAGATATCTAATTGATGTAATAGAATATGTTGCTAAATTGCAACAAGAAGATATAAACAGCTTAATAAAAGATGTATTTCCTGTAATAGCTAAAAGATATAAAATAACTCCACATAACTTAAAATGCAGTATCAATAGAGCTAATACTTCAATGTATTTTAATTGTGAAGAAAGAAAACTGAAAGAATATTTTTCTGTTGATGAAGATATAAAACCTACAACAAAGATGATTATTTTAACTATAATCAATAAAATAAAGAACGGTGAAATAAATTGCATAAAATTGTAGTGATATAATTTGCCACTAAGGACCGTCCCTGTGGCAAATTTGTAACAAAAAAGGAGGCGCATGCCTCCTTTCATCATATGTAAAAATATCATATGTATAATAATCTTTAGTATGGTATCTTTTGTATAGTTATCATTTGTAAAGTCATCATATGTAAAATCTTTTGTAAATATAACTTGCAAAAAACATCATTTGTATACTAAAATCATTTGTTAATTATGTATTTTTTCTCCTGTTACGAAGTTTTTGATTGCTCTGAACCAAGAAACAAATTTGTTAGGTTTCTTAACTTCAAGAGCAGTTTCGATGCCACCATTTTCAAGTACATTACTTTTGTGTTCTAAGGCTGACATCTTTTCTGTATAATAATCATCATAGAAAGTATAATCATCAGTATAACCAATGTACTCTCTAAAATGTTCTAATTTTCTTCTATAATTATCAAGTTCTTCTAGATTAGAAATATTTTTAAAAGCTTTATCAAAATATCCTTTTATAATTAAGTTTTGAGCTTTAATATATTGAGTAGCTATTTTTTCTTTATATGAATCTATTTTAGAAGCTAATTTATCAACTTTAGAATTTCTTTCATCATAAGAAGCTGATTTATTATTCAATTTAATGATATTTTCTTCAAGCTCTAAAATTTCATCAACTAAAGATTCAACTTCACTATATGTTTTGCTAGAAGTTAATTCTATAAAAGCATTTTTAAATTTATCATTACTTGTAAAAGTACTATCAAACAAAACTGTTTCACCAGTTAAATATGCCATTTGCTCAATTAAATTACATTCAATAGGATAATATGATGGGCTTATAGTTCTAAATGAAACACCAAAGTATTTCACAAAATCTCGCTCTATACCAATAACTTTAGAAGTAATATATTGTACAGCAGCTTCGTTTAAGCCTAATCCTACAATTTTTAGATTATCAAAATTGCATAATCCCATGCGAAGTAGATTATTTTTTTTATCTTTAACTTCTTGAATATAATGAATACATTCATGTATAGCAAATTCTTCTAAATCTTCATAAGCTATTTTTTCATTAAAATATATAGATGTATTTTTATAAAAATAATTAGCTTCAGCCATGCCTTCTGGCATAGTTGCTTTATACATATTTAATTGGGACAATTTTGCAAATAAATCTGTCTCATTAAAACAAAGTTCTGGAAAGTTCTCACAAAGCTTTGTAGCAATACTATGAGCGATTTTGTTTACAGACATTGTATCAAGTACATCAACAACTCTAATCCCATCTTTTCTTAAGTCAGATTCAATGCTCATTGCATCCTCCATTTATATATGAAATTGCATAAAATGCAAATAATACACAAATTAAAACAATTTGTATAAAAATTCGTCAAATACATTATACAATAATTTATTATAAAAGTGTATTACATTTTTGTGACATTTATATTACAAAAATATTACAAAGATTACCTGCATATAATGAAATGAGGTGATTGATTTGAAAATAAAAACTTGGCAAATAATAGTGGTAATTATTTGCATTATTCTTGGAACTTTATTACATTTTACATATGAATGGTCTGGCAGAAACTTATTAGTATCATTATTTAGTGCTGTAAATGAAAGTACTTGGGAACATTTGAAATTAGTGTTTATGCCAATGACATTAATGGCAATAATAGGATTTTTCATTATAGGAAGAAAAAATAAAAATTATTGGACTTCACAGGCATTAGCGATAATTGTGGCAATGGGATTTATTACGGTATTTTTCTATACTTATACTGGCATAATTGGAACAAATTATGCTATACTTGATATAAGTTCTTTTATAATTTCAATTATATTAGGAGATTATGTTGCATATCAAATTTTAATTTCTAAAACTGATTATAAAGCTGAAATAATATCAATTGTTTTGATTATTTCTCTATTATTAAGTTTTGCCGTATATACAATAAATCCTCCTAAAATTCAATATTTTAAAGATTCAATAACAGGAGAATACGGAATATGACTTGACTAAAATATTATAAAAGTGTACAATTTTTCCGGTGAATAATAATGGAAGATATAAGAAAAGAATTATTTGGATTACAAGATTTGAAATATAAAGAATTTCATAGCGGACTATGTCCAAATGTAGATAAAATTATAGGAGTAAGAATTCCTAAATTAAGAGAAATTGCGAAAAGGATAGCTAAAGAAAATTATAAAGAGTTTTTAGAAAATTCTCCAGGTGAATACTATGAAGAATTAGTTTTACAAGGATTAGTAATTGGATATGCAAAGATTTCACTTCAAGAAACAATTAGTGAACTTGAAAAATTTGTGCCTAAAATTAATAGTTGGGCTGTATGTGATACAACTTGTAGTAATTTAAAAATCACTAAAAAATATATGAAAGAAATGTGGAATTTTATAGAGAGATATATTAAATCTAAAAGAGAATATGAAATAAGATTTGCATTAGTAATGTATTTAGATTATTTTATAACAGATGAGTATATAGAGTTAATATTTGAAAGAATTAATAAGATTAAAAGTAAAGAGTATTATGTAGAAATGGCTATTGCATGGTTATTATCTTTTGCATACATAAAACAAAAAGAAAAAACTTTAGAATATTTAAAAAATAACAAATTAGATAAATTTACTCAAAATAAATCAATACAAAAAATATGTGAGTCATATAGAGTAAGTGATGAAGAAAAGAAAAACATAAGAAAATATAAAAAATAGTTCTGGTGGTATGCCAGAACTATTTTTATTCTTGTTCAACATCTGCGAATATTCCATCATTAAAGAATTCAGTAAGTGTTATACCGAAACCTTCGCAAATATGAAGTAAAGTGTCCAACTTTATCAATTCAGTTCTTTTATTCATAAAAGCTGCAAGTGTTGATATTGGAACACCAGAAGCTTTGAATAAAGCCCATAGGCTCATATTTTTCTTCTTTTGATAAAATTTAATTCTACTTCTTACAGCATCAGATAAATACATAAAATCACCTCGTAAACATTGATATAGAAGAAGTATAGCAAGAAATTTCTTCAAAATAGTGTATCCAAATACACTACACAATATTCACAAGTGAAAAATGCTTAATCTTGTTCAGCTTCAAGAAAAATATCATCTTCAAAAAATTCGGTGATTGTAATTCCGAAACCTTCACAAATATGTAATAGAGTATCTAATTGTACTAATTCAGTTCTTTCGTTCATAAAAGCTGATAAAGTAGATATAGGTACTCCAGAAGCTTTAAATAACTTCCAAAGATTCATGTTTTTCTGCTTTAAAAAATAAGCAACCCTTTTTCTAATAGCATCAGATAAACTCATAAAATCACCTCATATAACTTTTCTTTAAAGTATAGCAATAAAATTTTTAGCAATACTCTATTTGACTGTAGTAATCATGAATTTGTGTAGATTTTTGTCGTAATTAGTCGAATAAAAATAAATTAATATAAAAGTTCTGTTATAAAAATGAGAAGCATAAAATTTAGTATCGTTTACTAGGAGGTAAAATAATGTTTCTGGTTTTTAATAAAGAAAAAATTCAAACATATTTCGTTTCAATACTAACTGTTGGAGTTTTAATTGCAATTGCCAATATGAGTACAGCTCAAATACTTCCTACATCTTCAGGTGAAAGAGCTTTGCCAATATACAATGTAAAAACAGAAGAAAACAAAGTTGCATTAACAATGAATTGTGCATGGTCAGCAGATGACATAGACAGGATTTTAGAAACATTAGAAAAAAATGAAGTAAAAATAACTTTTTTCATAGTAGGAGAATGGGCTGAAAAATATCCTGAAGCAGTGAAAAAAATATATGAAGCAGGGCATGAAATAGGAACACATAGTAATACACATCCACATGTTGAACAATTAAGCGCAGAAAAAAATTTAGAAGAAATAAAATTAGGAATAGAAAAATTGCAAAAAATAACAGGAGAACAAACAAGATTATATAGAACTCCATATGGAGAATATAATGACATAGTAATAAATACAGCAAGAGAAAATGGATATTATACAATACAATGGAATATAGACACATTAGACTATAAAGGTTTAACAGGAGATGAGATGTGGGGAAGGATAAAAGAAAAGTTACAAAAAGGTTCAATAATATTGACACATAATGGAACTGAACACACAGCAGATAGTTTAGACATGTTATTAAAAAACATCAAAACAAATGGATATCAAGTTACTACAGTATCAGATTTAATATACAAAGATAATTATATTATAGATAATAATGGCACACAGATAAATAAAACAGATAGTTAAATTATGTATATTAAAGATAATAAAGGAAATAATAGGAACTAATAGTACATAAACTTAATAAGGAGAAAAGGATGCTATTTATTGGTTTGATTGCTAAGAAAAAAGATGTGCAATCTATAAAAAAAGACATAAAAGAAAAAGAGATTGAAATTATAGAAATAAAAGAAAACAATATTGAAAATTTAAAAAACATTAAATTCGAAGAAATAATATTTTTAGAGGACATAAACTTAAAAGAAAATGAATATACATTTATGAAAGAATTAATTCAAAATTCAAAACATTTAATTATCAACACAGATATAAGCATAAATATATTAAGGAAAATAGGAATAGAAAAACCAATAAAAATAATAACATTTGGTTTTAATTCAAAGGCAACAATAACAATTTCAAGTGTCAAAGAAAATAAAGCTATTATTTTTATTCAGAGAGATATAATGATAACAGAACAAAAAAGAATTGAAACGCAAGAAAAGGAAATAAAACTTGAAAACAATGAAAAAATTTATAATAAAATAGTAACATTTATCAT